>MKWU01000360.1_pt1 | contig 87270 bp, 60 predicted proteins | sample 809101 | NCBI WGS metagenome assembly MKWU01 (sample SAMN05860141, study PRJNA318959) | sponge metagenome | host: Aplysina aerophoba | place: Slovenia: Piran, Adriatic Sea, Gulf of Piran | collected 2013-05-07
CTTTGGGCGGTCGGGCCTTCGGCCCTCCCTTGTGCAGGGGCTGCGCCCCCGCAACGCCCCCCTACAAAAACATGCCTCACCCACCGTGTGCCTTCATCGCATCGTGTCGGCTGGCGAGCATGGCGGCCGCTGTACACCAGTTGCGTCACCAAGAGCCCGAATGGTTCCAAGAATGACAGGCTGGTCAACTACTGTGGCTTAGTAGTTACCCTGTTTGCATAATCTTAGCCGGAAGTCGGTGACGGCAGGGGCATCCCGTCCCTAATGTATGTCTCAACTGTATCTTCTATAATTCGACACAATTCCAAGAGCACCTTCTTCTCGTCATCACCCTGGCAGCCCCCATAGAAGAGCCCAGGACAGCTTTCAACATAGCACTGATCTTCCTCAGACCATTCCACAATCTTTGCATAGCTAGCGCTGGGCATCACTTTCCTGGGCAGATTCGCCTATGCCAACCCGAAATGGTCGTCGATTTCCTGCTGGTAGCCCTTTACTTCGCCTGACAACAACTCAGCCAATGTGACTGTACGCTCTAGCAGCGACGATTCTATCATTCCAAACGCAGCCGCCAGGTCACGCAGGCCCTCTTCCCCATCAGTCTCCGGCTGTCCGCCGCGGGCGATGGCATCCAGCCAGTCATACTGCTGGATGGCAAAGGGATCCGTCAGCCGCGTCTCGTTCGGTCCCACCTTCGGAAACTGGACGTCCAGCAAGGCCGGGTCAGCTTCGGCCCAGAATGTGTCCTGCAGATTGCTGCGGCTGCCACTGTCGGCGATGATTTCTCCGCCCTTTATGCACCCTTCGCTCCCATAGAAAACCGGCGCCCCGGGAATCGCCGTCTCCTCACCGTGACCCCCCCACGACCACATGAGCTGCGCCAGCGCACCGCCCTCGCATGTAACGGTCGCCAGATAGGTGTCGTCCACGTTCGCCTCAACTTCCAGCCCCGCCGCAGGGTCGCCGTACAGATAGCGCATCGGCTCGAACGTGCGTACAGTGCCGCTTACAGCCTCCACTTCGCCGCAGATGTAACGGATCATGTGCATGACGTGCACGCCGATATCAATCGCGCCGCCGCCCGCGCCTTCGAGCTTACGATGACGCCACGGCGTTTCCCCCACGATCTTGTCCGGCGACCAAAGCCCGCCGATCCCGCCCAACAACGCCAGTTGCAGGTCGCCGATCAGGCCCTGACGTATGGCCCACGCAGCCGCTCGCGTTCCGGCCGACTGGCGTACGTTTTCGAACAAGCCGAGCGTCAATCCTTCTGCCTTAGCCCTTTCCACAAGTAGGCGTCCCGCAGCGACTGAGATCGCCAGCGGCTTCTGTACCAGCAGGTGCAGTCCGGCGTCAAACGCGGCGGCCCCGATCTGATGGTGCATCGATAACGTCGTAAAATCGTTGACTGCATCGACCACACCCGCCGCAATCATCTCCCTGTAGTCCGTGAAGACCGCAACATCCGTGTCAGGTTGAAACTCGTCCAGATAGATGTGCGGCGCAGCCAGCGGGTCCCCCGTCTCCGGTGCCAGCACGGCCGCGCGCGGGGGCGGTCCTTCGCCCCGCTTGCGAAACATCAGCGCGTCGTCACGGTTACGGGCGCACAGCGCGGTAATGCGAAAGTCGTCAAAGCCTGCTTCGCGCAGGAGCCGGTAGCCGTGCAGATGGGCGTTGAGGATGCGGCCGCATCCGACGATGCCAATTCGAATCATGTGGGGATTCTCCGGTTTACTTGGGACACAATATGAAACACGTTCCTCTCGGGCGGCATCAACATAAACTCAATTGAGTCACAGGGTCAGCCTCCCTGACACCTGTAACCAGTTTCCATGTATGACCCAGTTCGCAATCAACATACAGACTTTATCTCTTAACGGCCAGCCTCGTGCCGTCGCAATGTGTTAGTGCATGAGATCAATTTGCAAAGGGAAGGGTCAGGCCGACGCCATCGGCAATCCGCCCAGCTAGAGAACGAAAGTCGTCGTAACAATCCTGCACAGATTTTAGATGCCCCCCTATGGCGCCATCGGCAGCCTTTAGAAAGAAGATCGGCTTTCGGGCCTCCTGAGCTAAGGGCATGAGGCTTCGGTAGTGCTTCAGGTTTTTCAGGCAGTGGGGATCATCGTCAGTTAGAGTCCCCTTGAATTTCTGTTCATCTCGAAGGATGGCTGTTCGATATTCGTTGGGAATCCTCTCCATCCATTTTCCATAGGCCTTGACAGGTCGATCAAGGCGAACAGCATGTTGCAATACTACATAACCTGCGGGGTTCATAGACGCGGGAGGAAGATGCAAAGCGTCCTGAATGTCTGTTGCCCGATTGAGTCTATCTTGCCATTCCTTCCGCCAATTCATCAGCGTGGGCCCCAGGTTTCTTAAGCCCTGCATGGAAAAGAGGTCCGGCGCCAGGGGTATTACTACGTCCTCAGCCGCTACTAAAGCAGCCCGATTGAGGGCGCCAAGGTTGGGGCCCACATCAATCAGCACTAGGTTGGCTTCATTTTTTTCGCTTGCCAGCTCCGCCAGCCTCCAAAGTGCGCTGATGACCCGAAATGACCGTTCCTTTCCGTCCAGGCAACCCGGCCACTCGCTGGACAAATCGTCCTCGGCTCTCGAAAGCGCCAGGTCGCCAGCCAAGAGCGCAAGCCCAGGAGAAACTTCAATGGTGTGAGGAGGTGCAATGTCTCCTGTCCCAGCCAGCAGAGGTCGAAATGCGCCAGAGACGGTTCGCCCATGGTCGCCCCCGTCCCAAAGTAGCTCCAACTCACTCTCATTCAAAAACATGCTCGTGAGGTTGGCCTGCGGGTCGAAATCAGCTGCTACCACCGAGAGGCCTAAATCTGCGTACATCCACGCAAGGTGATACACAAGAGAGGTCTTGCCGACCCCACCTTTGTTGTTGAAGAAAGCAATGGTTTTCATGGTAGTCCTCTTACTACAACGGAGACATGAGTCAATGAGAACGAAAACTCAGGTGGCGGATTTCCATTGTCCTTGAGTCTCGTTTTGGCAAGCTGAATCCCAAGACCAAAGCGTTGCGCAAAACCCAGGTGATGCATTATCTCTGCAACTAACGGATTCCGGTAGTCTGTTACTCCCTCGTGAATATTCGTGGGAGTAACATTGCCATACAGACCTCCAGGACTTTGAATTTCAACCCGGTCGTCATACCAATAGACTCGACTGGGGGAATTTGTATTTTCATAGCTCCGGTGCATGACTGCGTTTGCTGACAGCTGTCGAAGCGCCTCGATAGGATAGTCCGGTTTGCGAACCTCCCGTGCATGGGTCACTACATCAGAACTTACTGAGATGTTTATCTCAATGAGCTCCTGCAAACGACGCAGTACGTCTTCAAGCTTGCCGGTCAATTCCTTGCTGTTCTTGATGGGGTCGGTGAGGGATACACCGGCAATCCTCAGGAATTGGACATAGGCCCCGGGGGCCCAATACTGCGGATCACGACCGAAAGCAATGAGCGCCCCTAGCGCGGGGAGACCCTGATGCAGTAAGCGAAGGGAGCGAAGCTGCTGGGGTAGTGGGCGCTGATTCTGTTCCAAGACTTCCCTTGCGACCGCGCTCGGCAGGTAGGTCGCTGAAACGTACTCCAAGTCCAGATCGTCAAGTGACGCATCTGAAACCGGACGCATGTCGAATGATCTCTGGCCTGCCACCCGCCTCTCGACCAGCCGCTGCTCTTCCTCAGGACTGGCCTGCTGGACAGTCGGCCCCACTTTGATCCAGGCGCGCCCCTTATATCGAAGGGGGGGATTCGTTGCAGGCATCACCTGGACCACCGCCATATCACACCCGTTGACCGTCTTCTGGTCCACTGTCATAGTGGGAAATGGCTGAATACTTCCGTCTGACCGCATCAGCGCTAAATTGCGAAGCAGTTCATCGGTTACATCTATGTTTGAGCAAGATCCGTCATCTTCAACACCAACAAATAACACCCCTGGTTTGCCTCTGGCCGGCAAATCGTTGGCAAAAGCGCAGATGTTTCGACGGATTGCATTACTATCACTCGCACTCCTCTTGCGCTCCACCAAGTCAGATTCGCTACTGGCCAAGAGCGCAGCAATTTCAGAATCTGTGTAGAAGGTCATAACGGCTTCTTGATCATTTTGGTCTTCTGCCAAGCCAGTTTCCACGTATCACCTTTGTTTTCCGTACGTTGCGCCTCACGCGGGCCAGCCACCTGCCACTCCCCGACGAAGGGCTTCCTCCGCGGCAGCGACTGCGCTCTTGAGCCCGGGGAGTTTTCTGCCCGCGGGGCGCTCAAGCTTGCGGATAAACTTGCGGGAAGTGCTTGCCCCGCATCTGTTCGCCGTCATCTACCTCAACGAACCTTTTCATGACATGCTCGCCGCTGGCAACGAAATAGGTCTCGTTCGTCATGTAATGCAGCGCAATCGCCCTCCGCGGGCGGTTGCTGTGGTTATCGTGAGAGCCATGCCACGTGAGCGAGTGATGAAAATGGACCTCGCCCTTCTTTACCGGGCAGCTAGCCACCTGGAGCGTCTGACCTTGGTGTTCCGTCGGCATAGCATCGATCTCTTCCAGCTTCTGCAGGTACTCGATGTTGTTGCCCCACTGATGCGAGCCTCGAACCATCGACATGCAGCCGTTGGATTCGTCGGCGTCGTCCAGTGCAACCCACGCCGTCACTTCGGTCATCGGCCTGATGATGGGCCAAAAGGGGGCGTCCTGGTGCCAGTGTGTCGTGCCCCCTGTCTGCGCCGGCTTGTACTGGATCTGATCGTGCCAGATACGAAGCTCGGTCGCGCCGGTCAGTTGCGCGATGCCAGTCGTAATGTCTGTGCGGCTGATCAGGTCGCGAAAGGGCTTGCTCGCCTCCCAGATATTGACGATCTGCCACACTGCCTTGCTGTCGTCCCGGCTCATATTGCGCACATGAACGGGCTGCGGAATGTCGTCTCGCTCCCGGTCGTCGATGACACGCATCACCTCGTTGCGTAATTCTTCAACCTCGTCGCTGCTAAGCACTTGCCCGCCATTCAGGAATCCGTCGGCATGAAACTGTTCAATCTGTGCTGAAGTGAGCATGGACCTCTCCTCATTGAAGGTGTGACATTTGAGAATGACAAACAAACCGCCTGTCGTGGCGGAAAAGGTAACTGTCAAGGCAACTTAACGCGCGCCGCACGCTTGCAAACATGCCTGCATGTGGCCGCGGCTCTCGGCGGCGATGGTGCAGCACTGCTCGAGGCTGTACTCGCGCGCGCCGATCACCTCCAGATTCAGCGGGCCGTCGTAGCCGTTCCGGTGCAGGACGCTGACGTAGCCTACAAGGTCGATGTCGCCGCGGCCGTTTGCCTGCAGCTCCGGCTTGCCCGGCCCCTGCTGGCGTCCCTTGCAGTCGCGAATATGAACGTGCTTGACACGGCTGATCACAGCGGCGATCGCGTCTACAGGATTTTCGTCGGCGCGGTAAATATGCGACGGATCCATGTCAATGCCAAAGTTGGGGGAGTCGATCGCCTCCATCGCCCGCAGAGTCGTAGGCGTGTCAAAAATGCTTGCGCCAACGTGCGCCTTCACGCATAAGGTCACACCGTACTTTTCGGCCCTCAGTGAGAGTTCCCCTAACTCGTCGATGGTCTGTACCAGACTCTCCTCGTTGCCGCTCTCACCGCCCGGCCCGCAGTTGACGATAGGAATGCCGCACGCCACCGCCGCCTGCATCGCCTTTTCCATCAGATCACGATCGCGGCTAGGCTGTTCCATTGCCAGCAGTTCCAGTTCGTAGGTCTGTGCCAACTGCTTGATCTCCGGCGCTATTTCTTGCCATCGGTCCAATACAAGATGCTGGGCCATCGCGTCGATTGCGGCCACCTCGATGCCGTCGTATCCAGCCATCGCGATACAGCGGAAAGAGGTCTCCAGGTCGAAACCGCCGAACAGTACTGAATTTGCGCCAAGTTTCATGAATCTCGCTCCATTGTGAATCGATAAGGCGGGCCAGCTAGTCTGACTTCTGCCGCCCTGTACCTATCGTCTGGGTTTGTGCCAACTATCTTGCTGAACTCGTTTGCGAACGCTCCCGTCGCAACGCCTCTACACTGGGGCGGCCAATGCGCAGATTATCATAGGCCTGCTGCGAGCTGGTGAAATAGTCAATGCCTTCGACATCGTGCCAACCGGGTTGGTGATGGATGGGATTGGGCAGCCCGGCCTCGGCCTCCCGCTTGCTCACCCACGCGTCCAGGCGAGCCGTGAGTGCTGCCACAACTTCAGGCAGCCCCTCTGCAATGTTGAATTTCTCCTCGGGATCTTCGACCAAATTGTAAAGCTCGACCGGCGGCATAAAGTGAAAGTCCGGTTCGAGCGCGCGGATCAGCTTCCACTGCGGCGTGCGCCAGCCGTGTTTCCGCATCCACGCGCACTCGGTGATATAGAATTCGCTCTCATGCGACGCAACCTCGCCCTCGATCAATGGCAGCAACGAGCGGCCGTCGAAACTGATGCCCGCGTCGATTTCCGCAAGTTCGAGGATCGTAGGGACCAGGTCTTTGTGCTGGTTGTAACCGGCCACGCGCCTACCCGACTGCAGCTTGGGCGGGTAGCGCAACATCAAAGGCACGTGAAGCACATTGTCATAGAGGCCATGGTGATCGTACCAGTATCCGTGTTCGTCGAGCTCCTCGCCGTGGTCGCCGTTGATCGCCACAATCGTCTCGTCGAAGAGGCCATGCGCTTCGAGCGCGGTGAATATCGACTGGACGCACGCGTCCAAATAAGCGATCGCGCCGTCATACTGGGCGTTCACATATTCTCTGTCCCTGACGCCCGGCGGCAACATGTCAATGAGGGTATGCTTGAACGGCTCGAACGCGAAGACCGGGTCCATCGACCGGTTGGCCGCGTCGCACTCATTCCCGTGATAGAAGATGCGCTCGAAAGGCTGCGGCGGCAGGTAAGGCGAATGGGGGTCCATGTGGCGCAGAAAGAGGAAAAAGGGTCTGCCTTCTGCGACCAACCGGTCGAGCGCGGGCAGTGCCAGCTCGTTCAGCCTTTGCGCCTTGGGCACGCGCCCCTCCGACCAGCTACCCGTCTGCGTAAAGGTCAGATACTCGTCGAAACCGCGCGCGCTGGCCCTGCCCGATAAGCCCACAGAGACCGTGTGATAACCTTGCTCGCGCAGGATTTCTGCCAGCGTCTTCACCTCGGGCCGCAGCGGGCCTTTGGGCCGGTGCGCCACCAGTTGCGAAGTGAAGATGTCCATGCCCGTCAGCATCATTCCGTAGGCGCTGGTCGTCGGGATATGCGGGCTGAACGTGTTTTCGAAGAGCACCCCCTGGGAGGCAAAGCGATCCAGGCGCGGGCTGGTCAGCCGGTCGTAGCCGTAGCAACTAAGATGGTCGGCCCGCAGCGAGTCGATGCCGAGTATGACGATGTTTGGTTTCGCGGACGAAGCCATTGTGAAAACCTTGCTCTTATTCCTTCTCTTCGGCCTCGCGCGACTTGGCCTGGAGTCGCCTGGCAGCGCTGGCGTCGCCGATGAAAAGAGAATCGTAAGCTTGCTGCGAACTGGTGAACGGGCCGACACCTTTGAGGCCGTGCCAGTCACCCTGGTGGTGAATCGGATTAGGAAGCCCGGTTTCCGACTCCCGCTTGCTCTCCCAGGCGTTCAGACGGGCGGTCAATGCCGCGACCACGTCCGGCAACGCTTCGGCGAGGTTGCAGTTCTCTTCAGGGTCTTCGACCATGTTGTAGAGCTCTACCGGGGGCTTGAAATGGAAATCAGGCTCAAGCGCGAGCATCAGTTTCCACTGGGGCGTGCGCCAGCCGTGCTTGCGCATCCATGTGCATTCCGTGATGTAGATTTCGCTCTCGTGGGAAGCCACGCTGCCCTCCACCATCGGCAGAAGGGAACGACCGTCAAAGTCGATTCCGGCGTCAATGCCGGCCAGATCCAGAAGGGTGGGTACCAGGTCCTTGTGCTGGTTGAAGCCGGCCACGCGTGTATGGGCAGGAAGCTTGGGCGGATAGCGAAGCATCAACGGCACGTGCAGCACGTTGTCATAAATGCCATGGTGGTCGAACCAGCACTCGTGGTCGTATAGCGTTTCCCCATGGTCGCCGTTTATCGCCACAATCGTCTCGTCGAAGACGCCGTGAGCCTCTAGCGCGGTGAAGATCGACTGAATGGCGGCGTCCATGTAGGCGATCGAACCGTCATACTGCGCAATCACATAGTCCTTGTCCGTGATGCCAGGCGGCAGCCACGAGGCCAGAAAGTCGCGGAACGGCTTGAAAGCAAGCACGGGCTCCATCGACTTGTCGCTGGGATCGCACTCGTCGCCGTGATAAAACATGCGCTCATAGGGCTCGGGCGGCAGGTAGGGGGCGTGGGGATCCATGTGGCGCAGGAACAGGAAGAATGGCTTGTCATCGGCCAACATGCGATCGATCGCCGGTATCGCCTCCTCGTTCAGTAGCTGGGCTTTGGGAAGACGTCCTTCCTCAAAAGAACCCCACGCCTTGTAACTCAGGTATTCGTCGAACCCGCGGCTGCTGGGGTTGCCGTCAAAGCCGACGCAGACGGTGTGGTAGCCCTCGTCGCGCAGGATCTCCGCCAAAGTCTTAACTTCCGGACGCAGCGGACCCTGATGGCGCAGCGCCACCACCTGTGTCGAGAAGACGTCCATGCCGGTCAGCATCGAGGCGTAGGCGCTTGTGGTCGGAATGTGGGCGCTGAACGTGTTTTCGAATAGCACGCCTTGCGCGGCGAAGCGGTCCAGATAAGGGCTGGTCAGATGCGGGTAACCGTAGCAACTCATGTGATCGGCCCGCAAGGAGTCAATGCCGAACAGGATGATATTCGGTTTTGCGTTCGATGCCATCGTGCTTTCCTTCGCAATTGGAGAACCGGCGGGTTACGGAAGTGGAGCGCTGGAGCCAAAGCCGAACAGTGACTTATTCGAAACATTCCCGGTCGCGGGCGGAGGAGGAATCAGCCCTGTCTTTCGAAACAGATTGTTCATGGGCCAGACCGTTTGCACCGTACCACAACCCCCAATTAGCCGCAAGAATCTGGCCCTATATTCCAGAGCTTAGACACCTGAATTCGGACTCCTCTGCAGCCCGCGTAGGGCGGCCTTGGTGAGTGTCTTTTGCGGGCGCCCTTACCGATCCGGCCCTACTACGAAGTCACGTCCTGATTCGATATTGGGTCGGAGGCGGAAAATGCAGTTTTACGGGGGTCGCGGGGTTGGGTACAGAGGTAAGAAACTGGCGCGACGGTGGCGGGATATGCCAGGAGTAAGAGCAATTGCCGTTTGCATGATGACGGTTTACAATGCGAAGCACGCCACCCCAAACACAGGCACATGTCAAGCCCGGTGAGCGAAGCGCTGGGCAGGTCCGACCTGTGAAGGACGCTTTCTCCATGATCCCTATGTCCCGCGTTCAGCGGCGGCTAATAATCACGCTTTTCGTCGTCAGCAGCCTCAATAGCGCCGCGATGATCGCCAGTTTCGTGCTGACGCCGATCATCTCCTACTCCCTCAGCGGCCGTGTGCAGCTGATTGGACTTCCCAACGCCCTGTCGATGGTGGGGAGGGCGGGCGCGGGTTATCCTCTGGGCTGGCTGCTCGATAAGGCGGGCCGCCGCATAGGATTGGCGGTTGGCCTCTCATTTGTGATATTTGGAATGCTCGTTTCGGCGTCGGCGATCAGTGCGGGCTCGCTGGTGGGCTTCCTTGGCGGGGCTGTGCTGCTGGGCATAGGTCGGGCGGCCCTGGAACAGACGCGGTATGCTGCCGCGGAGATCTTCCCGCTGGCACAGCAGGCCAAGGTAATCGGGTTGATCGTTTTTGCAGGTACTGTAGGTGCGGTTGGCGGCCCGCTGCTGGTGGAGCCTGCCGTTGGTCTGGCCAGACAGCAGGGATTCCATGAGCACGTGGGGCCGTTCTGGATTAGCGCGGGGTTGATGGTACTGGCGTTGATTCTGTTGCTGGTGGCGCTGCGGCCGGATCCCAAGGAGCTGGCCGCGCTGCTTGACCGAAAGAGGGATGCGGCCAGGGCAGAGGAAAGTACAAAGGATGGCTCGCCCGATGCCCAGGCTGCAAACGATGACTCGCCCAGGGGGCTGCAGCAGGTCATGCAGCTGCTCAAGCTGCCGGACGTGCAGTTGGCGATAGCCGCGATGGCGATCGGGCAACTGGTGATGACGCTGCTGATGGTGGTCACGCCGCTGCATATGAACCGCGCCGACTACAAGGCTGCCGCGATATCCTATGTCCTGATGGCGCATACGCTGGGGATGTTTGGTCTGTCTGGCGTCAGCGGCTGGCTGGCGGGGCGAATTGGCCGTGTGCCCATGATCTTCGCGGGGTCCCTGATACAGGTACTGGCCGCGATCATGATGCCGCTTTCGACTGAGCTGCCGGTACTGTTCCTTTCGCTCTTTCTGCTGGGGCTGGGGTGGAACTTCAGCTATATTGCGGGCTCGTCGCTGCTGTCGGCTGCGCTGGAGGGCTCGCGGCAACGGGGGCGCGTGCAGGGAATCAACGAGGCGATGGTGGCCATCGCGTCAGGTGTCGGAAGCCTTGGGACGGGCGGCGTGTATTCAATTAGCGGCGTCGTCGCTGTTGCGGCGAGCGGCGTGGTATTCTCCGTTGCACTAGGCGCGCTGGCCCTTTGGCTTGGGCGCGCGCACCTCTTCCCTCTCGCTGCACAACGCAGCTAGAATTGCGATTCTCTCCTAAACGCAAACTACTTAGCCACAACTAATTTGCGATCCTGAATGAGGCGAGCGGATCTGTTTACGCACTCCTCACTCTTCTATACTCTCTCTTTGCATTTGGGCGGTCGGCCGCAAGCGGCCTCCCTTGTGCAGGGGCTGCGCCCCCGCAACGCCCCCCTCCAAAACCATCGCTCACCAACCGTGTGTGCTCATTCCAGCAGTGCCGCTCAACCAGGCTGCCGCCAACCGCATACGCAATCAGATTGCCTGAATGAAGGCGGCGTTATAGGGCTGTTCAAGACAGGCACTGTATGCGGCTAAGTCGTTACCCTTAACTTTGAGCCAATAGTTTTCGCGGTGCAAAAAGCCTTATGCGAATCTCGTCATCCTCGCCATGTGCCCGCGGCGCTTGGGTGGTCGTAGGGTTCGTCGTCCAACCCCGTTTGCAGCCGGTATAGCTCCGCAGTCAACTCCTCCACCACGTCGGCGTATGCCGAGTCATGGTAGACGTTGTTGAGCTCGTAAGGATCGGCATCAAGATCGAAGAGCTCCCACTCGGGCTCCTTCGATTGGTCGATCACGCCCGGCTGATCGAGGCCGTCGGCGTAGTAGTAGATCAGCTTGTACCGCAGCGTGCGGACGCCGTAGTGGGCGTAGACGTGATGGTGGGCGAGGTGCATCCAGTAGCGGTAGTACATTGACGTCTGCCAGCCATCGGGCGTTTCGCCGGCCAGAAGCTGATTGAAGCTGGTCCCCTGAAAATGATCCGGGATCTCCACGCCGGCGTATTCGAGCAGCGTCGGCGTGAAGTCGACGTTGAGCACCATCTGGTCGTTTACTTTGCCGGCTTCGACCGCTTGCGGGTAGCGGATGAGCAGAGGCATGCGCAGCGACTCCTCGTACATGAAGCGCTTGTCATACCAGCCGTGATCCCCGAGGAAGAAACCCTGGTCGGACGTATACACGACGATAGTGTTCTCGGCCAGCCCTTCCTCTTCGAGGTAGTCGAGCAGGCGGCCGACGTTGTCGTCGATCGAGGCGACACAGCGCAAGTAGTCCTTGATATAGCGCTGATACTTCCACTTCTTCTCTTCCTCCGGCGTCAGCCCTTCAGGCGTCGGCTGTTTCAGGTCGGTCAGTGTCATGTCGCGGTCGATGCGCATCTCTGCCGCGGCCGCCGCCGCCGCGCGGTTGCTGTAGTCGTCGTTGAAAGTCTCCGGGTAGGGTATCTCCTCATCCTCGTACATAAGCGCATGCTTCTCGTCCGGCTCCCACGAGCGATGCGGCGCCTTGTGATGGCACATCAGCATGAATGGCCGCTCCGGGTCGCGGTCTCGCAGCCAGTCGAGCGAAAAGTCCGTGATCAGGTCGGTAACGTAGCCGGGAAAGACCTTGCGCTCCCCCATCTCGATCATTTCCGGGTCGTGGTACAGCCCCTGGCCGGGCAACACGTTCCAGTAGTCGAAACCGGTCGGGTCGTTGACGCCGCCATGGCCCAGGTGCCACTTGCCGACAATTGCGGTCTGGTAACCGGCAGCCTGGAGCAGCTTGGGCATGGTGACCTGCCGCCCATCCAGCGTAGACGCAAGCGTAGTAACGTTGTTAACGTGATTGTAGGTGCCGGTCAGAATTACCGCGCGGCTGGGCGTGCAGATCGAGTTGGTGCAGAAGCAGTTGTTGAAGCGCATGCCGCCTTTGGCGATGCGGTCCAGGTGTGGCGTGCGGTTGATGCGGCTGCCGTAACAGCTCATAGCGTGGGAGGCGTGATCGTCCGACATGATGAAGAGTATGTTAGGGCGCTTATCAGGCATGGAACGTCCTTTGCGAAGGTGGTGATGCGTACTGTTTCGAATTGGTGAAGACTAATTGCTTCTGCCCTGTCCGAGCGTCGAATCGACATCAGGAAATGTGCGGCCATGCTAACAGACAACCAATGCAGGGTCAAAGAACCTGGTTCGCGCAATGTCAATACTGATCTGCAGAATTCTGGAGATATGCAGGGCTGATGGCGAGCGGATAATAGCTGTTCAACGCGTACTATTTTGGTCGGCTGAATGGGCTGGGCTCAGAGATAATTTACCAGGACGCACCCTCTGGGCTGAAGCGCCCGCTCTTGCGATCGCGTCGTGTTTCGAGTACTTTGGTGATTCAGTAGCTACTCTCGATCAGCCAAAGGGCCCAACCACAGGAAAGAAAAAACAATGTCAGACCAGTCAAAGTTGCGCCACGTCGTCCTGTTCCAATTCAAAGACGGAACGCCTGTTGAGCGAGTCAACGAAATCGAGGACGCTTTTCGCGCCCTACCTGCCAAAATCGATGGCATTCAGGACTTTGAGTGGGGCACGGATGTCAGCGTCGAGGGCAAGGCCGACGGCTTTACGCACTGCTTTTTCGTCACTTTCGGCAGTGAAGCCGACCGCGATGCCTATCTACCGCACCCAGACCACACGGCCTTCGGCGCGCTGCTGCGGCCCCATCTGGAGAAGGTGCTGGTGGTGGACTACTGGCAGAGAAGGTAAGAGGCGAATGCTCCGGCGCCCGCTGCGGCCTTAGCCAAGGGCAATCTCCACCATCTGGTGGCCTTCCAGCTTGGGCACGGTAAAGCTGAGCCGGCCCATTGCCTCCTTGAATGCAAGTGTCTCCCCACCCGGGACACAGCGCACGCCCGCCACCGGTCCTGGCAGCCGCAGGCTCACGCCGACGTCATACAGCGGCAGCACGTCTTCGATCACGTCGAAGTCCTGACCGCGGCGTTCCGGAACATAGTGGAGCAGGTGGACCACCCAGCGGTTCTCGACGGCCTGTTCGTTGACCGCCGTCAATACACTGCTGGGCCCGCCGTGGCGCAATACGGGGTCGGGCATGAGCATGTCGAGCGCGTTCAATAACAGCTGCTTGCACCAGCGCGGCGCATTCTGGTTGTACTGGCGAAAAATCGGGTGCGCGAAATAGATTACTTCCCCTGTGCGCGCAGCGGCCGGACCGGCCGGTTCCCCACTGCTTGGGGTCTGGCGGTGCGAGCAGAAATGCTGCCACGTGCGGTCGAAATAGGCTGGGACCATTCTCGCCAGAATCTCGGTGCCTTCGACTGCCGCGACTTCCAATCCGCGCATGTACATGACGTATTCAATATTTCGCAGCCCACCCGCAAGCCCTCCTTCCGCACGCAGATAGTCCACGTAGTCGCCTTTAGCGAAGTCGCGGCCGCGGACGAGGCCGCCGCAAGCGTCGACCGGGCCGTCGCCGGTCTTCCTGACGCCCCAAGCCGGCAGGGCAAAGTCGGACAGGTCGGGCGTGAGACCGGACTCGAACGAGGCGATCAGTTTGCCGCCTGCGGCCAGGTAGTCTGATACTTTGCGGGCCAGTTTCTCGTCGAGCGTCACCGCATCTGGCAGGATGAGAACGCGGTAGCCGTCCCAGCTGGTTTCACTGTCGACCACGTCGAACTGGTGCCCTCCCTCCTGTAACATGCGCACTGCCCCGACAGTCTCGGCCGTCAGCCTCTCGCCGCTGAACTCCTCCACATTGTAGACGCCGATATCGGTTACAGGAGTTGCTCCCCTGCACCACTGCTCCTTGCGCGCGACTTCCCGGTAGACAGGGCCGACGAGATCGTAAGTGGCCTGGTCGAGGCGGCCTGTGGGGTGGAGCTGGTCGCCGATCGAGCACTTGGCGTTGAGCGCCAGCATCTGAAAACACTCGTACTGCAGCGCGGCCTCGTTCTTGTAAGACTGAAAGTCGCCCCAGGACGTATGGAACTTGCCGGTCATGCCAAGTCCGTCATGGCCGGTAGTGCGGGCGTAGCGTTGCGAAAGCGGGAAGTGCATATAGCCCCAGCCGCCCGAGGGGAGCGACTCTATTTCCCAGTGGCTGTAGGCCTCGCCGGTCGCCCGCTGCCGCGGACCGACGTGGCCCGAGTTGTAGAATATGGTGCAGTCCTGGCTGTGGCTGCGGACATGCGTCGACATTGCTTGCTTGAACCGGTCGGTCACCTCCTGGCCGAACTTCTGCCGCTCAGCATCGCAGGAGGGGTCAATGCCCCGCGCCAGCATCTCCTGCCGGCAGGCGGTGCACGAGCAGTCCTGGTCCTGAACGATGTCGAAGAAAAGGCCGTCCACTGCTGGCAGCAGCGCGAACATGTCATCCACGTGTGCTGTCAGAAGGTCGACGTACGGAGTGTTGAGACATAGTTTCGCATAGAAACCGGCCTCGTAAGGCTTCTGTCCCTGAATCGAACCATCTGCCTCCACTTGCAGCCACTGTGGTTCTCGTTGCGCTGTGTAATAGTCCCACTGCACAGTGGTATAGATCGGCACGCGGATATCGCGGGCATGCCCAGCTTCGATCTGTTCGGCCAGCAGGTTGCATTGCAGATGCGGATGGCGACGCTCAGGGTGGGCCTGCGTGTCATAAAAGATCATCCCGTGATGACCGCGGGCAAAGCAGGTAATCGAGTCGACGTGGGCATCGACCAGTTGCTGCGCCCACGCCGCGCCGTCAAACTCACCGCCGATATTTGGGAGCTGTTCGCTTGTGTGAAAATCGAGATGGATCTGGCGGTAACGGAGGAAGTCAGACATTGGGTTGAGCGCTCCTTTCGGATGAACTACGAAATCGAAAATGGTTCATACTGAGAAGTAAGACGCTCCGACAAAACGTCGGAGCGCAACGGAGTTCAGTCTTTGAAGTTCGCTTAGCCAGTTCCCTCTAGGAGTTCCAGCAGCCTTCGGTGTACGCCTCGCGCATGAACAGCTTCTTCCTGGCTGGGCTTGCGCTCGCTATCCATTCAGCAGGAATCTCCTGCGTGTAACGGTGCGGCGGGCCCGCCTCTTTGAAGATGTCAATATTGAAAATTCGATACGGTTGCGGAGAGTCCACTGGTTTTGGTTCGACGCCATGGAATATACGGGCGTTGATATAGACCATACTGCCCGGCGGCAACTCCAGTTGTTTTTCCTTCAACGGCCGGCCGGCTTCAGCGTCGAACTCTCCTGCGAGCATCCTGTCCGGTGTGGCGTCCTCTGTCGGCTCGACAAGATGGCTGCCCGGAATTACCTTGAGATTGCGGTCGCCCTGGGTGAAGCCGTTCAGGTAATAGAGAATCTGCACATAGTACTTGTCGCGTTCGGCATGGTTAACAGGATTCTCATGCTTCCAGTGGTGATGGTCCTGGTGGAAGCGAAGCGGCCCGATGCCGCGCGGCGCGATGTTCAGCGCGGAGTGGCAGTAGTGATAATCGTCGCCGATGGTCGCTTGCAGCAAAGACGATATAAAAGGATCGTCGATCAACTGGTCGCTATAAGGGCCGCGATCGTTCCATGGACGGATGAAATACGATTGTGGTTCGCCGCTGTTGCCCTCCAGCTGTTGGACATATTCACGCACTTGATCAAGTCCCTCGATCTCCTTAATCAGGGATTCCCTGGCCTTGTCGGTAAAGACGTCGGGAAATGCAATGTATCCGTCGTTATGGAAGGAATCGATATCGGCCTGGGAAGGGCCGGTCAGGCGAAACAGAGAGTTCAGGTCAGTTGCCATAAGTTAGTCTCCTTATAGCAGAAATTTAGCACACCGCTGGGCGGTTCACAAGAAGGCTTTGTCTGGAGCAGAGTTTTCAGGGTTTCTTGGGATTTTCAGGATATGTGGGGCGGGGGCGGGAATGGGGTGGCGATAAAATTGTCTGAAGCAGCATCTGCAGAATTTTCCAAATGTGTTCGTGCATCGAAAGACCCTTCACTTCCCTCAGCACAATGTTATAGTTGTGTCATGATTCCGTAGTTTACCCCCGGCTCAGACTTGCCTCCAGGCGTCCATCTAGCCCCCTGGGATCAAATCTGTGACCGATTCGGGACAACACGATGGCGACGCAATATGGCAGGTGGACAGCGAACTGCTTTAGTAAGTCTGCGAAGCGCAGGTTGTCAACTGGTATAAGTGGACGGAAGCTTCGTCTCCTCCAAACTTGATCCAGGAGATTTCGACGCATGCTGGGAAGAGGAAGGGGTAGACCTCGATAAGCTCGACCCCGTCCTGCTGGTATTTGATTCGGGTCGTGCCGCCCAGAAGGCAAAGTTCGGAGGAGAATTCTTTCCGGCAGGCTGGCCAGCCGATGAGAGAAATCGTGCTTTCTTGGATTTCTTTCAAACCGACAAGAATACAGGTGCCAAAAAAGGTATCGTGGCCTTGGATCCGGGAGGTCTCAAATGATCAAGAATGAGAGGCAATATCGCATCACGAGGGCTCAGGCAGAAAAGTTCCTGCGAGCCTTGCGTAACCTCCAGGCTGACACAGACGATCGCTACGCACTCCATCCCCGATTGCGCCAATTGCAGGAGGAGGCCCTCAAGAGCCAACTTAGCGACCTTGAGGAGGACCTTCGCGAATATGAGGATCTGAAGGAAGGGCGATTTGAATTCGAGAAGCTGGAGGGTATATCAGAACTCCCTAAGCTCTTGATTCGCGCTCGCATTGCAAGCGGCCTCACGCAACGAGATTTAGCTGGCCGCCTCGACTTGAAGGAGCAACAGATCCAGCGATACGAGGCATCCGAATACGCTTCTGCCAGTTTCACAAGAATCAAAGAGGTGGTCTCTGCACTAGGCATAGAGGCAGACAATAAATTTTCTGTCGATGAGGGAATCGACGATTGGGCGCAGTGACTAGACCACGAATTGTGAGGAATAGACTCTGTCTCTCTGGAGAGGTCGGGCGTCTGTGGTGGGAGGCTTACTTCTGTCTGAACTGCTATTCCATGGATTTGGATGATGGGCCTTGATTCTGGCTGGCCGCGTTGCCTGAATCATGAAAGGCGGCATCAACAAGAGGAATGTCTACGAGGCACACGATTTGACTGTTTGTAGGTCAGCGCCCTTCAAGCCCTTCGAAGGCGAGGAGCGCTTTCCAAGTGGCCCTATTCAAACCGCAGGCATTCGGTTCCTATCACCTTTTGAAGAGTTTTCTCCAAGTGTCGATGGAAACCTGCAACTTTCGATTGATAAGGAAAGGCTTCAGTTCTTACTCACCTCGGCCAGATTCAATGCCAGCAACTCCCCAAGCGCATCCTCTTCAGAGATATCTGCGTCCCAGCCGTAGGCCACGGCGACCGCAGCATCGAGGGCTGTGTGGGCGTCGGCCAGCCACTGTGGGCGCGCGTTGTAAAGATTAGTTAGCGTTCGTTTCTTCAATTCTTTGGCCGCGGCTTCGTCACGAGGAACAGGGCGCTTGGGATAGCCCGGAACCGGCTCATCCACCCATTCGACCAATTCGGACGGGTTCAGCCAACGGTCGCGCAGTTCTACCAGACGGCGGGAGGCTACGGCAATAGCCACTGCACGTGAGTCGCTCGCATAGACGGCGGCGGGGATGTCGGGGGATAGCCCTTGCGGGAAAGGGTACGGCTGGAAAGTTGTGGTTGGCGTGTAGCGGGGATCGTTGCCCACTCCTAGCCACGTGCAAAGACGAAGCGACCAAGATTCGTGAAATCGACTATGCAAGATCCCGAAAAATGTGTCGTCGTCGCGCGTGATTACAACAAGCTGGCCATCGGGAAGGATTCTTGAGTCGCACCAAACAAACAGCCGATGCTTGGCAACGCGAGGCGTCGCAATGTATCTCGTAATTGAATGTACTAATGCGAACATCGTTTGCCCTGAAGGATCATGCCGCCACCAGTTGATACGCAAGTCATCCCGGTTGTTTCTGTCTCGGACAGGCTTCACATGCTTGCGGACATATTCAAATGGCACTTCGTAAAGGGCGGACTCCCCCTCACTAATCTGGTGTCCAAAATCAATGATCCATTTTCCTGCGGGACGACGAGTTACGTCCATTCCGTTGTGCCATGGCTTGAGCACATCTGAGTTGTACCGACCATTCGGGTTCGCCGGTTGCTTTAGCCACTCGCGTGCCTGGGAGCCAGATATATCAAACTTTCCCTTTTTCATTCCCCCTATGAAAGCTACTCTCTGGTTTGACTTCAACTTTTTTGCAAGTGTTAGGTCAGCCTTTGCAGCTGTGAGGTCTGCGTTAATTTGAGTCACTCGCTTACTATCCAGATAAAAGGCAAGCTCGGAGCATTTCGACGCGAAGCAGACGAGCGACACGCGCACTGAGGCGCCGTCGACGATCCAAGGCTCGTCTGACCACGCGTCATAGATTTCCGCATCCTTGACAATCCGATCAAGAACCTTGCGATTAGGGCCCCCGCGGATAGAGTTAGTGGCTACCAGACCGGCACGAGAAATCTTGCTGCTGGCCACGAGCCTGCCCGCTTTGTGGAACCAATAGCAGACGAGATCGGCAGCCGCTGGAATATCACTCCCGTAAAGTTTTCGTATCGAATCAGTGTATTCGCCGCCAAGAGTCTGGCGCATTGGCGAGTAGCCCAGGAAAGGCGGATTTCCAATCACGACTTCCGCCTCCGGCCATTCTGGCTCTGTGCCATCAGATTCAAGGATAGCGTCGCGGCATTCAATGGTGTCAAGGGGGTCGAGGATGGGTTCGCTGGCACCACTAAAACCGTTCCGGCGCATCCACTGGATTTCTCCAATCCAGACGGAGACGCGGGCAAGTTCTGCCGCGTAAGGGTTGATCTCAATACCCTTGACGTTGGCAGGGCTGACAGCCGGGAAGGACCTCTGCAAGCCCATCGACTCGGCTTCGAGTTGGACCCGATGCTCGATGTCTTTGAGGGAGTGGAGGGCGAGGTAGAGGAAGTTTCCAGATCCACAGGCGGGATCGAGTACGGTGAAGGCTCGCAGTCTTTCGAGGAAGTCTCGCAGCGTGCGCTCGGCATGGCCGCGCTGGCGCGTCCGCGCTGAACTCGAGGAGGCTACGTCTGCGCGTTCCAGTCGCAGTGCAATTTCGGCGCGGGCCTTTTCCCACTCTTTTAGCAACGGGCGGGTGACGACCGGTTCGATGATCTGCATGATCTTGTCGCGGTCGGTGTAGTGCGCGCCAAGTTGCGAACGCTTTTCCGGATCCAGGCCGCGTTCAAACAGCGTGCCCAGGATCGAAGGATCGATTTCGGACCAATCAAGAGCGGCAGCCTGCAGCGTGGTTTCGATTTCGCTGCGCTCCAGGGGGAGCGCGTCGTCGTTGTCGAATAGGCCGCCGTTGAACCAGGCCACCGTTTCGAATCCGACGCGGCCGCCTGCCGCCATCGCTCCAAACAGGTCGCGGGCCATCACTGCGAAGTCTTCGGGCTGTGTGCGTGCATGTTCCAACATGCGGGTGAACATGTCGTCTGGCAGCAGGCCGACATCCTCCGCAAACATGCAGAATACGAGGCGGTTAACGAAATGGGCGACTTTCTGCGGGTCGTGGCCGCGGGTCCGCAGAGCCTGCGCCAACGCGGCAAAAGCGGTGGCCGCGCGTTCGGTGAGGGCTTGGCGACTCTCCCCCGGGCGCAAGCGCTCCGGATCCGACATGGCCCACTTGAGCCTGTCGCGCACCGCGGCGTCGGCAAGATCATCCAGCGAGAATTCGTGAACAACGCTGACGCTATTCGTCCAGTTCGTGTGAATGCGGAAGCGCGCCATATCGGAAACGATCAACAAGGGCGGGTTTTCCAGTGCTAGCGCGTACTGGCGCAACTGGTTGAAGGCGGCGTCCAGATCTTTGTGCTTGCCCTTGTACTCCCAGGCGAAGCAGTGGCGCTTCCAGACATCGGCCCAGCCCCGGCCTCCGGTGTCTTTGCGGGCACCGCGCTCGAAACTGTAGCGTTGGCCGCTGGGGTCGTCCTCCGCCGGCGTCGGTTCTCCCAGCAGTCGACAAAGATCGATGAAGTGCTCTTGGGCGGCCGAGCGCTCCTTGAGTTCCGAAGCGTGCCATTTGGCGATGAACTGCTGTGCTTCCATCTCGTCTCTCACTGTTAGCCGCCTATATCAGAGCCGGCGGCAGATTCAAGTTCGGCTACAGTTTAACGTAAAGGACGAGGTGGGCCAATCCATGCCCTGTTTCGCAATAGGGGCACTATCGGGAATATCTGCCAGCAGCCTAAATGTCGACGCGCATATGTCTGGAATTGCGAAGAGTTCCGGCGGGCAGTACACTGGCCGGAACTCTGAACGAAAGCACAGGAGAATTCGATGACGACGACAAAAACTGACCCATTCCAGTTCGACGACCTACTGACATCCACCCAGCGCAAACTACGCGACCAGGTCAGAGAATACATGGAGAGCGCCGTAAAGCCCGCAATCAACGACTACTGGGAACGCGGCGAGATCGCCCTCGACCTCGCGCTCGGCCTGCGAGACCTCCCCATCGTCGGCGGAACACAGCGCGGCTACGGCTGCGCCGGCCTCGACTGCCTGAGCGACGGACTGGTGAAGTACGAAATCTGCCGGGTCGACGGCTCGATCAGCACCCTGTTCGGCGTCCATTCCGGGCTGGCAATTGGCTCGATTGGGATGCTGGGCTCGGAGGAGCAGAAGCAGCGCTGGCTGCCCGCAATGGCGCGCATGGAACGGCTGGGCGCGTTCGCCCTGACAGAGCCGGAACGGGGATCCGACGCGGCCCATGTCTTGACCACCGCCCGTCGCGTCGGCAATCACTACGTGCTCAACGGCGAGAAACGCTGGATTGGGAACGGCACAATCGCGGACTTGATCATTGTGTGGGCACGTGACGAGGGCGGTCGTTTCGGCGGCTTTGTTCTGGAGGACCCTGAGCAGCTGCCCGGATTCACCGCCAAGCCTATGGGCGGCAAAATCGCCAAGCGCGCCGTGCATCAGGCGGAGATCACGCTCGAAGAAGTGCACATCCCCGCGGCCAATCGGCTCGCCAACTGCAGTAGCTTTCGCGATCTGACCGCAGTGCTGGCCAACACGCGCGCCGGCGTCGCCTGGGAGGCGGTCGGCCTGGCCGCCGGCTGCTACGAGATCGCGTTGAAGTACGCCTGCGAACGCCAACAGTTCGGCAAACCCATCGCGTCGTTTCAACTGATCCAGGCCAAACTTGTCGAGATGGCTGGGGATTTGGCGCAGTCGCAGCTGCTCGTCTGGCGACTGGCCCAGATGATGGAGTCCGGCACCGCCACATCCGGTCAGCTGTCGCTCGCCAAGCAAACCTGCGCGCTGAAAGCACGGCGGGCCGCGGCACTGGCTCGCGAGATTCTCGGCGGCAACGGTATCCTCATCGACAATCATGTCGCCCGGCTCTTCACCGATGTCGAGGCGACCTATACATATGAGGGCACCAACGAGATAAACCTCCTCATCACCGGCCGCGAAATCACGGGCATCGGCGCATTTGTCTGACGCGAGTCAAATGAATCGCTTGGAACGGCGCTTTACCACAAAGGGGCAGCGGCCACTGCTCATGCGGACACTATGGATTAACACATGCAACTGAAGGTTGACCAAACGGGCAGCAAGCCCTAAAATTCGGCAAAGAGTCCCCCACCCCAGCGACCTCGAAACACATTGCCTGTAGTCAAGGAGCCATCGTATGCTTACCGGCCTGATGATGGACTATCAGCTTACCATCGACCGCGTTCTGGAACACGGTAACCGCCTCTATCCCCACAAGAAGATCAAGACCAAGCTGCCTGACGGCACACTTCACGAGTACTGCTTCCACGACCTCTACGGACGGGTGAAGCGGCTCTGCAATGTACTCGAGAGGCTGGGGGTGGAGCCGGGCGACCGGGTCGGCACTTTCGCGTGGAACAATTTCCAACACGTGGAGCTCTACTTCGGCGCGCCGGGCGCGGGTGCAGTGGTGCATACGCTCAATATTCGTCTGTTTCCGGACCAGCTGGCCTATATTATCAACCACGCCGAGGACAAGGTCATCTTTGTCGACGCCACGCTACTGCCGCTGATCGAAACAGTAGCCGACAAGATCGGCGGCGTCGAGCACTTCGTTCTCTTCAACGGGCCGCCCGGCGGTGTGGAGACAAATCTGCCGGGCCAAATCCACGATTATGAGCAACTGATGACCGCGGCGAATGACGAATACAGCTGGCGGGTTGAGGGCGAGAACCAGGCCATGGGGCTGTGCTACACGAGCGGCACGACCGGACATCCCAAGGGTTCGCTCTACAGTCACCGCTCAATGTATCTGCACACGGTTGGGTCGTGCCAGGCGGCCGCAATCGGGCTTACCGAAAACGACGTGGTGATGCCGGTGGTTCCCCAATTCCACGCGATGGCATGGGGTCTCCCCTACGCGGCGATCAACGTCGGCGCAGGTCTGGCGCTGCCCGGGCCGCACATGCAGCCCGCAGCTTTGGCCGAACTGATTGAAACCGAGCGGGTTACGGTGGCCGCGGGCGTGCCGACAATTTGGAACGGACTCTATCACGAGCTGAAGGAGAACCGGCGCGATATTTCCTGTATACGGGCGCTGGTGGTAGGCGGCTCGGCGATGCCGCGCAGCTTGATCGAGGCCTATGAAAAGGAGCTGGACGTCAATGTTGTCCATGCCTGGGGCATGACGGAGATGTCGCCCCTGGGGACCGTATCGAAACTGCTCAGCCATCATCAAGAGTTGCCGCAAGCACAGAAATGGGATGTCAAGGCGCGGCAGGGCTATCCGATCTCGGGCGTTGATATGCGCATTGTCAACGAGGAAGGCAATGAACTGCCTTGGGACGGCACGACCATGGGCGAACTGCAGGTGCGGGGGCCATGGGTGGTGCGAGAATATTATAAACTTGATGAGGGAGAAGACAGTTTTACTGCCGACGGTTGGTTCCGCACCGGCGACGTCGTCACGATCACCGAAGACGGCTTCATGACGATCACCGACCGGACAAAAGACCTGGTGAAGAGCGGAGGCGAATGGATCTCGTCGGTGGAACTGGAAAACCTTCTGATGGGCCACACACAGGTGCTGGAGGCAGCCGTAATCGCTGTACCCGATGATCGCTGGCAGGAAAGGCCGCTGGCCGTTATTGTGCCCACCGATGCCAGCGACCCGCCCAGCGCTGATCAACTGCAGGGATTTCTCGAACCGCAGGTCGCCAGGTGGTGGCTGCCGGAAGGCTACGTGTTCATCGACGAGATCCCAAAGACGGGGACGGGGAAGTTTGACAAGAAGGTGCTGCGCGAGCGCTATCCCGGTTGACGGCCTATGGGCCGCGAAGCGCCGCCAGGAACACACCTTATTCTTGTCCACGAAGTGCCGTTAAGAGCAACTCCCTTATCCGCGAAGGGCGGCGAAAAACCCGCATCTCTTCCGCAAATGATCTATGTTGCTTCTTCCCAAGCCTGCCGAAGCATAGCGATGCTCTTGGGGACCGCGGTCGCGGCCCCTTCCGCGCCCTCCATCTCAATCGAACAGTAGCCGCGCCAGCCCGCGTCGAGCAGAACGCGGAAAATACGGGCGTAGTCGAGGTCGAGGCTGTACCAGGAGCCGCCGCCCGGATAGGTCTTGGCATGGGCAATGCGCACGTGGGGCGCGATACGCGCCATCGCCGCGTACATGTCCTCCTCGAAGATGAAGTTGCCCATATCCAGGATCGCCTGCAGCCAGGGCGAGTCGATCGTCTCGATGATGCGAGCCATGTCGTCAGCGAAGGTTGTCAGGCCCCAATGGTTCTCCAGCAGTAAAAGTACGCCCCGTTTTTCGGCGTGGGGCAGGCAGCGCTCGATTGCATCGATTACCCAGCCAAAACCGTCGTCCATCGTGAAGCCCTTCCACGGTTCCACCCAACCCTTGGCCTTGATGAGATCATCAAAACTGCCCTGTTTGCGAAAGCCGCCGGAGTTGACCCGAATTGACGGGATCCCCATCTCGTGAGCCAGGTCGATGCAGTGCAGTGTGTGGTCGATGTGCTGCTGGCGCTCCTCGGCATCGTCGTGAACAAAGTCCTGGTGGATTGAGAGGTTGTACAGGTCGAGGCCGAGCGTGAAAGCTTGCCGTTTGAGCTTCTGCAGGTATGCGTTCTCTTCTGACTCCATTTGGCGGTGCAGAATTTCGACGCCGTTCAGACCTAGTTCTGCGGCCGCGTCGAGAACTGTTTCGATCGGTGTCTTTTCGGGCGTGAAGTGCCAGTAGGAGTAGGTCGATGTGCCCAGGCGCAGAACGCTCTTGCCTGTCTTCGCTGTAGCGCCCGCCGAATTGTTCTGGCCAGCTGTCATGAATGTATCCCCTGTGTTTTCGTCAGTAAGTTGAAGACGGTATGACCCGCGCTCAGGCGTCGGTAACACAACCTTCGGAGGCGCTGGATACGGTTCTGATGTACTTCCAAAGGACGCCGCTCTTGGCTTTGAACTCTGGAGCGCTCCAGAGCTCGCGGCGGACGTCGATCTCTTCCTCGGAGACCTCAAGAGTAAGCGTATTGCTATCGGCGTCGATAGTGATCGTGTCGCCGTTCTGCGCCAGCGCCAGCAGACCGCCGTCCTGCGCCTCGGGCGTGATATGCCCGACCACGAATCCATGGCTGCCGCCGGAGAAGCGTCCGTCGGTGATCAGTGCCACATCACTGCCCAGCCCCTTGCCCATGATGGCGCCGGTGATGCTGAGCATCTCGCGCATGCCAGGGCCACCCTTTGGTCCCTCGTAGCGGATGACGACGACGTTGCCGGGCAGAACCTCGTCGCTCTCGATGCCGGCCAGGCAGTCCTCCTCGGAGTCGTAACAGACGGCCGGGCCGCTGAAGCGTAGCCCCTCTTTGCCGGTGATCTTGGCAACCGCGCCGGTCTCGGCGAGGTTGCCATAAAGGATCTGCAGGTGACCCGTCTCTTTGATTGGGTTTTCCACCGGCATGATGATCTTCTGTCCCTCGCTCAAGTCGGGCACATCGGCCAGGTTTTCGGCCAGCGTCTTGCCAGTAACCGTCATGCAGTCGCCGTGGAGGAATCCCTCGCGCAGCAGCATTTTCTGCACCGCCGGAACGCCGCCGACCTCATACAGGTCTTCCATTACGAACTGGCCGCTGGGCTTCAGATCAGCGAGCAGAGGAGTGCGGTCCGAAATATCCTGGAAGTCGTCTATTGTCAGCTGGGCGTTGGTCGCTTTGGCAATCGCCAACAGGTGGAGGACGGCGTTGGTGGAGCCACCGAGGATGACGGTGACAGTGATGGCGTTTTCGAACGCCTCGCGGGTCAGAATGTCGAGCGGCTTGAGGTCCATTTCAAGTAGATTGCGGATCGCGGCGCCGGCCTCGAGGCATTCCTGCTGCTTGCCTTCGCTGCTGGCCGGATAGGAGGAGCTGTAGGGCAGGCTCATACCCAGCGTCTCTATCGCCGAGGCCATCGTGTTGGCGGTGTACATGCCGCCGCATGCGCCTTCGCCAGGACAGGCGTTGCGCAGCACTTCGCGCATCTGCTCCTCGTCGATGTCGTCAGCAAGATACTGGCCGTACGCTTCGAAGGCGGAGATGATGTCCAGCTTCTGAACGCTGCCGTTGCCGGGCTCACCAAGATGGCCCGGGCGGATCGTTCCGCCGTAGACCATCAGGCTGGGCCGGTTGAGGCGAGCCATCGCCATCAGCACACCGGGCATGTTTTTGTCGCAGCCGGGCAGCGAAATATTGGCGTCATACCACTGTGCGCGCATAACGGCCTCGATCGAGTCGGCAATAATGTCACGGCTCAATAGTGAAAACTTCATGCCGGCGGTACCCATCGACATGCCGTCGCTGACACCGATGGTGTGGAATATCAGACCGACCTGTCCGGCCTCCTGCACACCTTGCTTGACCCGCCGCGCCAGCGCGTTGAGGTGCATGTTGCAGGTGTTGCCCTCCCATCCCATGGAGGCGATTCCGACCTGCGGCTTCTGCATGTCCTCGTCGGTCAGGCCCACCCCGTAGAGCATCGCCTGCGAACCGACCTGCGAGATCGTCTCCGTGAGCATACTGCTGTATTTGTTGAGTTTCTGACTGGTTGTCACTGGCATGGTTTTTCTCTTCCTGATTGAAGGATGTCCGGCCCGAACAGGCTGCAATTGCCAGGAATGGGGCTGGACTTCCTGTGCCGGCCTCAATTTCTTCGTAACTACGCAGCCGCAACTGATTTACAGCCTTGAACGACGTGAGCAAACCCGGCAACGTGTCTAGCCAACTCTGTCATCACCCCCGCGCCGTTACTGATCACTAACCACTGACCACTAACCACTGCAGTTGGGCGGTCGGCCGCAAGCGGCCTCCCTTGTGCAGGGGCTGCGCCCCCGCAACGCCCCCCTACAAAAACATGCCTCACCGACCGTGCTTACTCTTCCCCAGCATCGTGTCTGGCGAACGGAGTCTACTCCCCCCCTCGCTGTCTTACCACCCCTACCCCTGTGGTTCCCCTGCAGTTCCCCCGCAGTTCCCCCTGCAGTTCCCCCGCAGTTCCCCCTGTAGTTCCCCGCAGTTCTCCGCGCCCCCCTACAAAAACATGCCTCACCGACCGTGTTTACACTTCCCCAGCATCGTGTCTGGCGAACGGAATCTACTCCCCCACTTGCCGCCTAAACCCACCGACCACTAACTGCAGGTGTTCCACTGAAAACTAAAAACTGAAAACTAAGAACTGCAGTTACGTTTCTTCTATGTTGCGCTGGTGAGCTGCGCACGTCGGCCATCTTCGGCTTGAACAGGCTTGCCAACTGGCGGCGCCTCGTCCGCCATGGGTGTCATTCTGTCAATTTCAGCGCCGCTGGTTGAAGAACTGGTCTCCTCGTGCGGGTCATAAGTGACGAGGAAGTATTCGACTGCGTCTGAGATTGCAGTCCAGCTCGCCTCGATGATGTTGGTACTGGCGCCAACGGTGGTCCAGTTGCGCACACCATCCGAACTGGTGATCAGCACGCGGACGGAGGCGCCTGTGCCCTGGTCGCTGTTGAGGATGCGCACCTTGTAGTCCAAAAGGTGCAGACGGTCCAGGTGGGGGAAGTAACTTTGAATCGCCTTCCGCAGCGCCAGCATTAGCGCGTTGACGGGCCCGTTGCCCTCGGCTACCTCATGGTAGACCTGTTCGCCGACCTCGACCTTGATTGTCGCTTCGGACGACAAACCGCGGCCGGCCCTGTTCGCGACCGATACCGTGTAGTCGATCAACGAGAAACTGGGCCGGTACGCTTCATCGGAACGGCGTAACATCAGATCGACACTGGCTTCAGCGCTCTCAAATTCGAAGCCGATGTTTTCCATTTCCTTGATCTGCTGAAGGACGGCGCGTTCCTTTTCGCGTGACAGGCCTTCGACGCCGAACTCGTCCGCCTTGACAGCGATATTGTCTTTGCCGCTCAGTTCACTGACGAGAACCCGCGTCTGATTGCCAATCTTCTCCGGGTCGACGTGCTGGTAGCTGTCTACGTTCTTGAGGACTGCATTGACGTGGGTGCCGCCCTTATGCGCGAACGCGCTCTGGCCCACAAAAGGCTGGTGTGTGTTGGGCCGCAGGTTGGCCAGTTCGTTGACGTAGTGGCTGAGGTCGGTCAGGTGGGCAAGCGCCCGCCGCGAAACGAGGTCGTAGCCCATTTTGAGCTGCATGTTGGCGATGATGCTGACGAGGTTGGCGTTGCCGCAGCGCTCGCCGTAGCCGTTTACGGTGCCCTGTACGTGGCTACAGCCATTCCGGATTGCTTCCAGCGAGTTTGCGACGCCCGTGTCACCGTCGTTGTGGGCATGAATGCCGAGCCTGACGCTACCCGACCGCAGCCGTTCACTCGCAGGGCCACCGTTTTCGCTATCATTGAAGGATGCAATCTCGGCTGCCAGCGCCCGCCGTACGGAGCGCACAATTTCGCCGACCTCCCATACGAGTGCGCCCCCGTTGGTGTCGCAGAGGACAATGCTGGCCGCGCCGCCGGCAATTGCCTCTCTGAGGGTTGCCAGTGCATAGTCCGCGTTCTCTTTGTAACCGTCGAAAAAGTGCTCGGCATCGTAGATGACTTCACGGTCGTGGCGAGCGAGATAGGCTACGGACTCGCGAATCATGCGCAGATTTTCTGCCGGCGTCGTCTGCAGTACATCGCGTACATGCAGATCCCAGCTCTTGCCGAACAGCGATATAACCGGCGTGTTGGCCTCCAGCAGCAGCTGTATCTGTGGGTCGTCGGCCGGGTCTGCATCCCTTTTGCAGGTCGAGCCGAATGCCGTCAGCCGGGCATGCTTCAGGTTCAGTTCGCGCCGAGCGCGGTCGAAGAACTCCATATCCTTGGGATTGGAGCCGGGCCAGCCGCCCTCAATATAGTCAATGCCAAACTCATCCAGACGAGCGGCGATGTGCAGTTTGTCGTCGCAACTAAGCGAGACGCCCTCAGCTTGCGTGCCGTCGCGCAGTGTCGTATCGAAAAGTTGAATCCTCACCTCAATTGACTCCGTATAATTGCAATAACTTCCACTTAGCTCAATGTGACCGCCGCGATTGACGGTCACTTCCATTTGACTTGCTTCCGTCAACCCGTCGCTTGCAGACCGGCGGCGATTCCGTTTATCGACAAAAGGATCGCCTGCCGCCAGCGGGGATCTTCATCAGGGCCTTCTTGTTCTCCCGTTGCCGTCAACTTCTGTCCACTCGCAATTCGCTGCTTGTTCAGCAACGCGACTTGGATGTAGTTGAGCGGATCGACATACGGGTTGCGCAGATTGATGCTGCGTTGCAGCCAGGGCTCGTTGTCCAGGAGAGCAGCCTGACCGGTAATCTCCAATACGAGCCGCTCTGCGCGACGAAACTCTTCCATTATCTCTGCGAAGACCGCGCGCTGCGTTGCCGGTTCGGCCAGCGCGGCATACAGCGCCGCGATGGTCATGTCGGCCCGTCGCATTGAGAGCTGGGCTCGGTCGATGACCGTGCGGAAAAAGGGCCACTCCCGATACATCTCTTGCAAGACCGACATCTGTTGGGGCGAATCCGTTGTAAGACCGGTGCCGAGACCGTACCAGCCAGGCAGGTTTACCCGGCTCTGCGTCCAGGCAAAAACCCAGGGAATTGCACGCAGGTCAGAAATGTCGGAGGTCTGGCGGCGCTTCGCCGGCCGCGAGCCGATATTCATCTGCGCCAGCTGTTCTATCGGCGTTGCCTCGTGAAAATATCGCAGGAAAGCCGGACTTTCGACCAGCGCCCGATATTTCTGCTCGGAGCGTTCGCTGGCCGCATCGAGAATTTCGCTCCAACTCTCAGCAGTCGCGTAAGAAGGCTCGTTCTCTGCTTTGCCTTCCAGGGAATCCTGATAAGTCTCGCAGCTCGCCTGCAGGACTGCGTTGACCAGTTGTTCAAGATGCCGTTGGGCGACCGCACGGTTGCTGTAACGGGCACTGATTACTTCGCCCTGTTCTGTAATCTTGATCCGGCCCTGAACGGAGCCCGGCGGCTGTGCAAGAATAGCCCGATTGGAAGGCCCGCCGCCGCGTCCGATCGAGCCGCCGCGGCCATGGAAAAGCGTCAGTTTGACGTCGTATGCACGGCATGTACTGGCCAGCTCCTGCTGCGCCTGGTAGAGCGACCAGCTCGAACGAAGGAAACCGCCATCCTTATTGGAGTCGCTATAGCCAATCATGATTTCCTGACGGTTGCCCCGTTGCGCCAGATGTTTGCGGTAAATCGGCGATTCGAAAAGGGCACGCATGATGGCTGGCGCACCGACAAGATCTTCGATAGTTTCAAAGAGCGGCGCAATGTCGATTTTGCCGAACAAGTCGGCGTCCTTGGCCAGCAACAGGACCTCCAACACGTGGCTGACCGAGGTTGTCATGCTGATAATGTAGGCGCCGATGGCCTCAGGAGCGATGCGTTCATGGGCCTGGCGGATGAGGCGGAAAAGGGCGACAGTTTCGTTAGTCTCGCCGCTGTACTGGAGGCGGGCGGTCAGCGGTCGCGGGCTTTCAATCTCCTCGACCAGAAGACGGGTCTTGTCCGCTTCCGACAGTTTCATGTAGTTGAAGTTGCTATCCTGAGGTCGATAGTAACGCTGCAGCAACTCGGCCACTGCCTCAAGATGACGGCCTGAGTGCTGACGAATGTCCATCGATGCGAGATGAAAGCCGAAGATTCGTGCCTGTTGTACGAGGCGGGCGAAGCGGCCTTCAGCCAGCCGGTTGCCTTTGTTCTGGCGCAGGCTTTTCTGTATCAGTTCCAGATCCTGGATGAATTCGTCGGCATTTTGGTAGGCCCACGGATCCGGTCTCTGCGTGTACCACGATTCCCTGTTCAGCGTCAAAGTCGCCCCCAGTCGCCGGTAAATCAGGATCATTTTCTGGCGGTAGGGCTCGAGCGAGAAACGGTCCAGACGGGCTTTGTCACCGAGTGGCGCGCGTTCAATGTCGTGGGCAAGGCTGTCGAGAAACGCTTGCGAAAAGCCGCCGCGAGTACGGGCGACACTCAGATGACCGTACATGCCGACGACCGCCCGCCTGTACAGTTCCAGCGCCTGTTGCTTCTGCTGGCGCAGGGCGCCTTCAGTGACATCCTGAGTAACGAAAGGGTTTCCGTCGCGGTCTCCGCCAATCCACGAACCGTAGCGCAAGAAAGTGGGCAAACTGAAGCCAGGATCGGTTGGCCCGCCGCCTTCGTCAGGATATTCCTTCAGCAGCGCACGCTGCAACTCGTCGTAGATTTCCGGCAACAGGTCGAACAGTGTGGTGTCAAAGAAATAGAGCCCTTCTCGGACTTCGTCCAGGACATCGGGGCGGCGTTCCCGGTTCACATCGCTCTGCCACAGTGACACTACGATCTCACGAATCTGTTCCCACGTTCTCGTTTTTTCACTGGGCAGCAGGACGTGATCATCCAGTTCACGTAACAGTCGCGAAAGATCGAGCAGCTTCAGGAGAATCGTTCGCCGTTTCGCTTCGGTTGGATGAGCGGTAAAGACAGGTTTTATCAGCATCTCTTCGAGCAGGCTGCGCATCTCTTGCGCCGGCGTCCCAGCTGTTCGAAGTCGACTGACCGCCGCCTGAATCGTCTCGGGCATGGGCGGGCCGCTTTCTTCGGCTCGCGCGGCGCGCTGGCGTACAACGCGGACGCGCTGCTGCTCCTCTGCCAGGTTTATAAGCTGGAAGTAGGACGTGAATGCTTTAAGCACACCGAGTGTAGCGTCCAAATCTTCCACCAACTTTGCAGTCAGGCGCTCGATCTGGGGACCCGCACTCCGATCTCCTTGGCGCTGAGCACGAGTGAGACGACGCAACTCCTCGACGAGGTCGAAGATCGCCTGGCCCTCCTGCTCTACTATGGTTTCCCCCAGCACGTTTCCCAGCTGGCGAACTGTCCAGCGCAAACGGCTGTCGGCGTCGGCTTGCGCGGACAAGCCCCCACCAGGGGTATCACTTTCTGATCTGTTTCGAACCTGGCTCGTCAGAGTAGCCATTCAGCTACCCTGCTTTGGGAACTCATGAATCGTTCCTCTTACAACTGACAGGGCGGTGTGCCCCAAAAAATCAACTGCCGTAACGAACTACCCTTACGCCCCCCGCACTTCCTGCGCTACCAGATCCCCCAGCACTTCAGTGCCGGCTGACTCCGTCCCAGGCTGGGCGATGTCCGGCGTGCGCACGCCCATGGCCAGAACTGCATCGACTGCCGATTCGACTACCGCCGCCTCCTCGTCCAGCCCGAGGCTGTAGCGCAAGAGCATGGCGCAGCTCAGAATTGCTGCCAGAGGGTTGGCGATTCCTTGGCCGGCGATGTCGGGCGCGCTGCCATGGATCGGTTCATAAAGACCGAGAGGCAGATTGTGCCGGTTGTTGACATCACCCAAGCTGGCTGAAGGCAGCATGCCCATGGAACCGGCCAGCATCGACGCCTCATCCGTGAGAATATCACCGAACAGGTTGCCGGCTACGATCACGTCGAAATCAGCCGGCCGGCGGATCAGGTGCATGGCCATTGCGTCGACAAGAATGTGCTCGACTTCCAATTCGGGGTAGTCGGCAAGCGCTTCAGTGGCAACGCCGCGCCAAAGACGCGACGAGGCCAGCACGTTGGCCTTGTCGACGCTGGCAATCTTGCGCTTGCGCTCCATGGCTGAGTCCGCGGCCAGCCGCACGACCCGATCAATTTCCGGCCGTGTATAGAGCATGGTGTCGTAGGCCTCGAAATTGTCGTCTGGCTCCTTGCGGTCACCGAAGTAAATGCCTCCGGTCAACTCGCGCACGACCAGCAGATCGACACCCTCCAGTACCTCTTCCTTGATGGAGCTCGCGGAGAGCAGTTGCGGCTGGAGCTTGACCGGGCGCAGATTGGCGAAAAGGTCCAGGCCTTTGCGCAGCGCAAGTACGCCGCGTTCTGGCCTGTCGGGCGAATCGGGACCATCCCACTTTGGCCCGCCAACCGCGCCCAGCAGGACGGCCTCAGCCGCGGCAGCGGCCGCCAACGTCTCCTCAGGCAGACTGGTGCCAAACTGGTCAATCGCGCCTCCCCCGATAATCTGATGGTCAAACGCAAAACCGTGGCCGAACCGATCAGCTACAACCGCCAGGATTTTCTTGGCCTCCGCCGTGACTTCCGGGCCGATGCCATCGCCGTCCAAAATAACAATCGTTGCATCCATTCGTTAGATTTCCTTCTTAAGTACCGCCTCGGGTTCGTGATATCTCTCCTCGAGTGCGGGCGTCGAAATGGCTTGTGCGAGAAACCGCTATTATTGCTTACCTAACAACCCGAATTCGAATCTGGTCCGGTGAACCAATCATGTGAGATTGTGATGGTATTTCCTCGTGGCATTCCACAAAGTCGCCAATTGAGAAATCCTGCATTTACTGCTATTCCAGGTATTCAATATCATCCTCTGTCATCTGCGGTCGCCTTCCGCCAAAAACGGCTAGCTCAAAAACTTTGAAGTAACAGTCTACATCTTCAAAGCCGATGTCGCGTAGCCATTCGCATTGCAACTCAACCGAAGCCAGAATATTTTCCTGTTTGTCATCGCGCTTGTGGTACGCACTGGCGACCTGGTCGCGTGTCTGGGCGTCGCCGCCAGTCAACTGACTTGCCCACAGGCTGTCGATGAAATAGTCGTCATACAGGGCCTCAATCCGGCGTGTGGACGAGGAGACATGCTCAATGTTCACGAAGACACCGCCCTGCAACAGCAAGTCGAAGATGTCCGTGTATACCTGGCTCTTGACGGCATCGGGTTGGTGATGGATGGAAAAGCCGGAGACGATCACATCGAAAGGAGCATGACTGGAGACGACGTCAAACCAGGAGGGGTCGGAGTAGTCAACTGACGAAACATGGAGCGATTTGCTGTAGGCCCGCAGATTGTGCAGTGCAGCCTGCAGCATTGGCACTGAGAAGTCGACCAAAGTACCCTTGGCGTGTGGATATTTTTCCAATATTGTCGCCGCCAGGATACCATCGCCGCAGCCGAGGTCAAGGAAATTTCGTACCTGTTGCTCTCCCTGCGTCTGGTCCTCTTCCGGCCCGGCAATGACGCGCATCATCACATCCAACTGGATCTGGGCCAGTGGGACGCTTTTGCGGACATTTCGCAAGAAATTGTCGACCAGAGAGGGGTCTCTCCACACCGAACTCTTGCCATCCACCGGAGGCGCGCCTGTTGTCATTCCGCTTCATCCCAATTCGGTATACCAGTCTTCGGTCTGATGTCGCCACAGCCGGCTCTTCTGCACAGGGCGACGCGAAACCAAGAACTGTCAGAGTGACGCCGCGGCCTCGAAGGCGCTTATCTGCTCCTCCTTGTCCAGAAGATAGCCCAGGTCGTCCAGGCCGCGCAGCATACACTGCTTGCGGAAAGGATCGATCTCGAATGACCAGGAGCCATCCGAAGCCGCGTTGCCGCCGTCAAAACCCGGCACTGTAACGGTCTGGCTTGGCAGGTCGATGCTGATGCTTGTATGCGGAACTTCCTCGATCAGATCAAGCAACTGGCTGACAGTGTCTTCCGGCATTCTGATCGGCAACAGTCCGTTCTTCAGGCTGTTGTTGTAGAAGATGTCAGCGAATGCTGGTGAAATCACCGCCCGAAATCCGTATTGGTTGAGAGCCCAGACCGCATGCTCGCGGCTGGAACCGATGCCGAAATTGCGGCCGGCCACCACTATTTCAGATCCCTGATATTGGGGCTGATTGAGAACGAAATCAGGATTCGGGCTGCCATCGCGATTGTATCGCCACCAGGAGAACAGCCCATCTCCCATTCCCTCCTGCGTGACGGCGGTGAGATAGCGGGCCGGAATTATCTGATCGGTGTCGACGTTTTCGGTTCGCAGCGGCAGCGCCGTCGCCTTCAAGGTCGTGAAAGGTTGCATCAGAGAATCTCCCGCACATCGGTGACACGCCCGTTAATTGCTGCTGCTGCTGCCATGATTGGGCTCATGAGCAGCGAACGGCTGCCCGGCCCCTGCCTGCCCATAAAGTTTCGATTGCTTGTGCTTGCCACGTACTTGCCTTCGCCCGCCTTGTCATCATTCATGGCCAGACACATGCTGCAGCCCGCGCCGCGCCATTCAAAGCCGGCCTCACTGAAGATGCGGTCGAGTCCCTCGGACTCCGCTTGCGCTTTGACGGCCTTGGATCCAGGCACGACAAGCGCCTCCACATGTGCCGGGACGCGGCCGCCCTTAGCGATGGCGGCTGCCGCCCGCAGGTCTTCGATGCGGCTGTTTGTGCAGGAGCCAATGAAAACGATATCCACATGCTGGCCTTCGATAGGTTGACCTTCGGACAGGCCCATATATTCGAGCGCGTTCTGCAGGCTGCGCCTTTCCGCCGGGTCTTCCAGGTCACTCGCTCTGGGCACGCGTTCGGTCACGCCTACTCCCTGGCCGGGGTTGGTTCCGTAGGTCACCATTGGCGCAAGAGATGACGCGTCCAGAGTCAGCTCCCGGTCAAATTCTGCATCTTCATCCGTCTGCAAAGTGCGCCAATAGGCGACAGCCCGGTCCCAGTCGTCGCCTTTGGGCGCGAACTCGCGCCCTTTGATGTAATCGAAGGTGGTCTCGTCCGGCGCAATCAGGCCTGCGCGGGCCCCGCCCTCAATGCTCATATTGCATATCGTCATTCGGCTGGCCATGTCTAGCGCCCGGATTGCCGGGCCGCGGTATTCGAAGACATGACCGGCCCCGCCGCCGGCGCCGTTCTTGGCGATAATTGCGAGGATAATATCTTTAGCTGTGATTCCCAGGCCCAGCGAACCTTCAACATTGATTGCAAACGTCTTCGCCTGCGCCTGCATAAGGCACTGCGTCGCCAGTACATAACCGACTTCGCTGGTACCGATGCCGAACGCCAGCGCGCCAAACGCGCCATGCGTGCTGGTGTGGCTGTCGCCGCACACGATCGTCATTCCTGGCTGGGTGACGCCCAATTCCGGTCCAATCACGTGAACGATACCCTGAATATCTCCCTCGATATCGTAGAGTGGAACGTCGAAATCAGCGCAGTTCTGGCGCAGCGCGCGCACCTGCGTGGCCGCGTCTTCCGGCCAGTCGACCTCCACCGCCCCGATTCGTGTCGGAATGGCGTGGTCCATCGTGGCGAAGGTTTTGTCTGGGCGCCGCACGGGCAATCCCCGCGCACGAAGCGTGTCAAATGCCTGCGGGGAGGTGACTTCGTGCACAAGGTGGGCGTCGATATACAGCACAGCCGGCGCGCCTTCATCCTGCGCTATGACGTGTGAATCCCAGATTTTCTCGAACAGCGTCTTTCCCATTCTCGATATCCTTACCTGAATCTTCTTGGCAAATTTAGAACCAACGTAACTACTCAGCCGCAACTGATTCGCAGCCCTGAAAGAGGCGAGCAAAGGTGTTCTTTCTCCCCTCAATGTTGTATTTTTGGCGGTCGGGCCTTCGGCCCTCCCTTGTGCAGGGGCTGCGCCCCCGCAACGCCCCCCTACAAAACCATGCCTCACCGACCGTGTGCCTTCTTCGCAACCTGTCGGCTGGCGAGCATGGCGGCGGCTGCACACCAGTTGCGTCACCAAGAGCCTGAATGGTTCCAAGGATGACTGGCTGGTCAACTGCTGTGGCTTAGAAGTTACGAACCAACCGCTTAGGGCAGGCTCGTCTCACCCATCAGAAAACGGTCGCATTCGCGCGCCGCGCCGCGACCTTCATTGATCGCCCATACAACCAGGCTCTGTCCGCGGCGCATGTCGCCTGCCGCGAAAACCCCGGGTACATTGGTGGCGAAATCGTCGTATTCGGCCTGGGCGTTGGAGCGGGCATCCCTGTCAACACCGAGTTGATCCAGAACCGGGTTCTCCGGCCCGCGAAAGCCCATTGCCAGAAACACCAGCTGGGCAGGCCACACTTTCTCAGTTCCCGGTACCTCGCGCAACTGGGGACGTTGTCCGTTTTCGCTCGGCAGCCACTCAATCATGACCGTATGCAACTCCTTAAGCCGGCCATGTTCGTCTCCTACGAACCTCTTGGTGCTGATCAGGAAAGTGCGCGGGTCGTCGCCAAAGCGGGCCGCGGCCTCGGCGTGACCGTAGTCGACACGAAAAATGTTCGGCCATTCGGGCCACGGATTGCTTGGGGCCCGTTCTGGCGGCGGCATGGGCATGATTTCGAACATGTTGACGCTATTGCACCCGTGCCGCATAGCAGTCCCAAGGCAGTCGTTGCCCGTGTCACCGCCTCCAATTACGATTACGTCTTTGCCTTCGGCAGATATGAAGGGGTAACTGTAACCCTCACCGGGAACCTCGCCATACTTGCCATCCAGGAGATTCTTGGTATTGCCGTGCAGGAACTCCATCGCAAAGTGAACGCCTTCCAACTCCCTGCCCTCAATTGGCAGATTATTTGGATTGGTGGCGCCGCCGCAGAGCACAATGCCATCGTTCTCGTCCAGGAGGCTGTCGGCCGGAATGTCCGTGCCAATTTCGCAGTTGGTGACGAAGGTCACGCCTTCCGCGCGCATCAGATCGACGCGCTGTTCTACGCGCTCCTTCTCCAGCTTCATGTTGGGGATGCCGTACATCAGCAGCCCGCCGATCCTGTCCGCTCTTTCATAGACGGTAACGGTATGTCCGGCAGAGTTGAGTTGCGCGGCGCAGGCCAGACCCGCCGGCCCTGAACCGACGACCGCAACCTTCTTACCGGTGCGAACTGAGGGCGGCTGCGGGTGGACCCAGCCTTCTTCGAAGCCCCTGTCGATGATCGCGCATTCGATGCTCTTGATCGTGACCGGCGGATCAATGATGCCCAAGGTGCAGGAGCCTTCACACGGCGCCGGGCAGACGCGGCCGGTGAACTCAGGAAAATTGTTGGTAGCATGCAGCCTGTCCAGCGCTTCCCGCCACCGGTTCTGATACACCAGATCGTTCCACTCCGGGATCAGATTATTGATCGGGCAGCCACCTTCCGGCATCGTTCCGGTATGGCAGAAGGGGATACCGCAGTCCATGCAGCGGGCACCCTGGTGCTGAAGGTCCTCTGTCGATAAATGGAGATGAAATTCATCCCAATCTTGAATTCGCTCAAGGGGCGCGCGCTCTGGAAAGGGCTGCCGCTCGAATTCAAGAAAGCCGGTAGGTTTACCCATTCTATATCTCCTGACTGCGTATTGCGTTGTGGGTTTCAGCTCGCAATACCTGGTCGAGATTTTCGGTAACGCAATACTCAGTTGCCGCTCACCCGCGCCGCCACGTCCTGGCTGTTGCGTTCGAAGGCGGCCATCAGCGCCTCCTGGCCCTTGAGACCGGTGGCTTCTACTTCGGCAAGGCATTGCAGCATCCGCTTATAGTCTTTCGGCATTACTTTGATAATGTTGGACAAAGACGCATCCCAGTCTGAAAGCACCCGTTGGGCCACTTCCGAGTTGGTATAGGCGTAGTGGCGCTGAATCAATTCCCGTACTTCGGCGATTTCTTCCGGATCTTGCAACGCTTCCGTCTCTACCATTTCCGGGTTAACGCGCTGTTTGAAGTAGACGCCGTCAACGGGTTCCTCGTCAAGAACGTAGGCGATGCCGCCCGACATACCTGCGGCAAAGTTTCTTCCCGTGCGCCCGAGTACGACCACTCTGCCGCCTGTCATGTATTCGCAGCCATGGTCGCCGACACCTTCAATAACCGCATGCATCCCCGAATTGCGTACACAGAAGCGCTCGCCAGCCATGCCGCGGACATAGGCCTCACCACTGGTCGCGCCGTAGAAGGCCACATTGCCGATAATAATATTGTCTTCGGCCTTGAACGTCGAACCATAGGGCGGATAAGCGATAATCTTGCCGCCGGAGAGTCCCTTGCCAAAATAATCGTTGCCGTCGCCCTCCAGTTCGAGCGTCATGCCCTTAGGGATAAAGGCGCCAAAGCTCTGACCGGCCGCGCCCTGGAAATGCAGTTGAATAGTGTCTTCCGGCAGTCCGTCAGGCCCAAAGCGGCGGGTGATTTCACTGCCTGTAATGGTACCGACCACCCGGTTGGTGTTGCGAATTGGCAGGGACTCCTTCACCTTCGTCAACGACACACTTTTGCCTTCGTCCTGCTGGGCGGCGTGGGCTTCCTGCACGTCCTCGGCGCTGTTTTCGAGTGCCGGCATACAGAGGTAGAGGAGGGTCGTGTTGTCAAGCGCTTTGTCCAGACCGTGATCCTGTTCGATCTGACAGTAACGTCCCCAATCTTCTGGCACGTCTGGCCGGTGCAAGATCGCAGTCAGGTCGATGCCCTGGGCTTTCCAGTGTTTGATGGCCTTGGGCGGGAGCAAGCGGTCTGTACGCCCGATCATCTCATTTACAGTACGGAAGCCAAGCTTCGCCATGTACTCCCGCAGCTCCTGGGCCATGAACTGCATGAAATTGACCACGTCCTGCGGGTCGCCTGTAAATTTCTTCCGTAGCTCGGGGTTCTGCGTGGCGACTCCGACCGGGCAGGTGTCCAGATGACAGACGCGCATCATGATGCATCCCAGGGCTACGAGCGGACTCGTGGCAAAGCCGTATTCTTCGGCCCCCAACAGTGCAGCAATCGCCAGGTCGCGCCCGGTCTTTAGCTGGCCGTCTGTCTCTACCACCACACGGCTGCGCAGATTGTTTATGAGCAGCGTTTGGTGGGTCTCGGCGACGCCCAGCTCCCACGGCAGGCCGGCATGTTTGATGCTCGTCTGCGGGGAGGCGCCGGTCCCGCCGTCGTGGCCGCTGATAAGAATAACGTCGGCGTGACCCTTGGCGACCCCGGCTGCGACGGTTCCCACACCTACCTCTGACACTAGTTTGACGTTGATGCGGGCATTATGATTGGAATTCTTGAGGTCGTGGATCAGTTCGGCCAAGTCCTCGATCGAATAGATGTCATGGTGGGGCGGCGGCGAGATCAGTCCGACGCCCGGCGTCGAGTGCCGCACCTCGGCAATCCACGGATATACTTTCTTGCCGGGCAGCTGTCCCCCTTCGCCCGGCTTTGCCCCTTGCGCCATCTTTATCTGCAGCTCTCTGGCGTTGACCAGGTAGTTGCTGGTCACGCCGAATCGAGCCGAGGCCACCTGTTTGATGGCGCTGTTCTTCGAGTCGCCGTTCGGTTCAAGATGATAGCGGGCCGGATCTTCGCCGCCTTCACCGGTATTGCTGCGTCCGCCGATGCGGTTCATCGCAATCGCCAGAGTCTCGTGTGCCTCTTTGCTGATCGATCCGTAGGACATCGCCCCCGTTTTGAAGCGCTTGCAAATGTCCTCTACCGGTTCCACCTCTTCGATTGGAATACTCTCTACCCCGTCGAGATTGAACTCAAGCAAGCCGCGCAGGTTGCACCACTCCTTATTCATCTCGTCGATGTCATGCGTGTAGGCCTTGAACGAGGCATAGTCGTTGTCGCGGGCCGCCTTTTGCAACAGGTGAACCGTGCGGGGATTGAACAGATGCAGTTCGCCGTCTTTGCGCCACTGGTAATCGCCGCCGGGAGAGAGCAGTTGGCCGGCGTGACCATTACCATTGGAAGCAGCCGGTCCGGCGCGTTCAACGCCGGGCGCGTGGCCGTTTGTCTGAGCTGAGGCAAAGATGCGGACAGGGTAAGCCCGGTCGTGGCGCATCTTGATTTCGTCATAGATTTCCGGCAGATCGATTCCTTCGACGCGGCTGGATGTCCAGGTGAAGTATTTGTCCACCAGATTCTGGCTGAGGCCAAGTGCCTCGAAAATCTGCGCGCCGCAGTAGCTCTGAATCGTCGAAATTCCCATCTTCGACAGCACTTTGACGACACCCTTCATTGCTGCTTTGACATAATTGTAAATCGCCGTGTCGTGGTCGATATCGACGAGCAGCCGGTTCTGGATCATCTGATCCAGCGTCTCCATCGCCAGATACGGGTTGACCGCCGTCGCGCCAAAACCGATCAGCAGGGCCAGGTGATGGACCTCACGCGGTTCGCCAGACTCGACGACCAGAGCGGTTTGAGTGCGTGTTTCATTGCGGATCAGGTGGTGATGCAATCCGGACGTTGCCAGCAGGGCAGGGATCGGCGCGGTGCCGGGGGCGACTCCCCGGTCCGAAAGAATCAGGATATTGGTCCCTTCCGCAATAGCGTCCGTAGCCGCTTGGAAGAGATCCTCAAGCGCCTGTTCCAGCGCCTTATGCCCACCATTCACGTCAAAGAGGATAGGCAGTGTCTTAGCGCGGAAATCACTTGCATCGGTATGTTGAATGTGCTGAATTTTGGCAAGTTCCTCATTGGTGAGGATCGGGCGACTCAGCTTCAACTGGCGGCAGTTCTCCGGCTTCGTCTCAAGAAGATTCAACTCGGTGCCCATCATCACTTCAGTAGCGGTAATCAGTTCCTCGCGAATTGCGTCAATGGGCGGGTTGGTCACCTGGGCAAAGAGCTGCTTGAAATAGTTGTACAGAAGTTGCGAGTGGTTGGAGAGGGCTGCGGCCGGTGTGTCGTTGCCCATGGCGCCCAGAGCTTCAACACCGTCGGTTGCCATCGGCGCAAGCAAAATACGCAACTGCTCGAAGGTATAACCGAAAATCTGCTGTCGCTCGAGCATAGTTGCATGGTCAACGCCCGGCACTTCGACATCCGGCTGCTGAATTTCATCCAGGCTGACCAGGTGCTCGTCAAGCCACGCACGGTAAGGATGCGCCGCGGCCATCGTCTCTTTCAGCTCCTCGTCGGAGATGATGCGTCCTTCTTCTGTATCGACAAGGAACATCCGCCCCGGTTCCAGGCGCGACTTTTTGAGGATGCGGTCCGGTTCGATCGCCAGTACACCTACCTCGGACGCCATCACCACAATGCCGTCTCTGGTGACACAGTAGCGAGAGGGACGCAGGCCGTTGCGGTCTAGCACGGCGCCTACTATCGTGCCATCGGTGAATACCATTGAGGCCGGTCCGTCCCACGGTTCCATCATCGTGCTGTGGTATTCGTAGAAAGCCTTTTTGGCGTCGCTCATCGTTTCATGCTGCGACCACGGCTCCGGGATCATCATCATCATCGCATGCGGCAACGAGCGCCCGGACAGATAGAGAAACTCCATCGTCTCGTCGAACTTGGCCGAGTCGCTGCCGTCCTCATGAATGATAGGCAGCACCTTCTTGATGTCGTCGCCGAACAACTCGCTTTCAAAATGCGACTGTCGGGCATACATCCAGTTTTCGTTGCCGCGCAAAGTGTTGATCTCACCATTGTGGATCATGTACCGGTAAGGGTGAGCGCGCTCCCAACTGGGGAAGGTATTTGTACTGAAGCGGGAGTGGATAACTATCAGTCCCGATTCCATGTCTTCATCCTGCAAGTCCGGGTAGAATCCCTCGACCTGCGGCGCCATCAACATACCCTTATAGACAACCGTGCGTGCAGAGAGACTGGCGATATAGAAAGATCTGCCTTCGCGAAGAGGCGAGTAGCGAATCTGGTTCTCTGCCAACTTGCGTATCACATAGAGTTTGCGTTCAAAAGCAAGGTCGTCACCGCCAGTCAGCCGCTCGTCATTGCGCCCGATGAAGACCTGGCGGACGACCGGTTCCCCCAAACGCGCAGTATGGCCCAACGCATCATTGACGGTCGGCACCGTGCGCCAGCCGAGCACGGTCTGGCCTTCAGAGCGAATTATCTTTTCGAAGATCTGCTCACAGCGGAAACGGAAGTCCCCTCTCTGCGGCAGGAAGACCATCCCTACTGCGTACTCGCCTTCAGGCGGGAGCTCAATGCCCTCCTCATCGGCAACCTTCTGCATGAATTTGTCGGGCATCTGTATAAGGACGCCGGCCCCGTCGCCAGTGTTCGGCTCGCATCCGCACGCGCCGCGATGCGCCAGATTGAACAGCACTTCCAACCCTTGCGAAACTATAGAATGTGACTTTCGGCCCTTGATGTCGACGACGAATCCTACGCCGCAAGCGTCGTGTTCGTAGCGTGGATCGTAGAGGCCCTGCTTTGCCGGGAGTCCGGTACCAGGATGGAGCGCGGGATGTTTACAAGAGGTAGGAATAAGTTGCATTTCCGACATAACGACATCTCCCCAATAAAGTCTTGCGATTCGCGTCGTTCATTCAGAGCAGTTGATTAGGAGGTACCTTCTCTGCATCTGAGCGGCAAAAGCCGGCGGCTGATGCGAAGCAAGAGCGTCTGCAAAGACCGGATGACGTCGTTGTCGAATCGCGAATACCTTGCCTACAGGCATATTCTGGCGGGATACACCCGCGATCATAGCATATAATGTACACGAGAAAAGGCTGTCCGTCAACTTTTTGCCTGTTTGAGGAACACGCCGGATTCTGGTCTCTGTCAGACAGAACCGAGGTCTATCTGTCTTGTGCTATTTCGGCTTGGCGAGAATGCTAGAACGGGGTGAGATTGTAGCGTGAGTTCAGTGGCCAGATCTGTGGACTGCACTACGATCTCAACGACCGCTGGAACCTGGTGCAGGAGATCCAATCCCGAGAGACGGCCCGGCAGTTAACCGAGCGCCCGCAGAGTACGGGACTCTCCGTCAACTATTGTCTCCTTCGACTGGCAAGCGATAACCATTGCCGTAGAGGATTACTTCGACACCACCATCTACGACCAAAGGGTGGCTGAATTTTACTCCAAGGACCCCATCATAGCCCCGATCCGCCGCTTTCTTCTCCAAGTCGGCGAGGCCCTGCTCGATTGCTTTTTCGATCAGTGCTTCGTAATGGGTCATGCGCCCGCCGACGAGATTACGGATGTTTTCTCTGACATCTCTTACGATATTGGCCGCGTATACGACGACGACGAAGAGGAACTCGCCGACTTCGACATCGGAGCGGTGGGGTTGATCGAGGGCGATCAATTTCATTTTCGGTCCCTGTCTGCCTCGCGGTGATCTGGTACATTGACGGTCACATTCACTTCCGTGCGGCGACGACCCCAAGCGATTTTCAGAATGAGAAACAGCAGTAGCAGTCCACCTAGAATGGAGAGCAAGTTGCGCGGATTGCTTATGGTAGTTCCATTCTTTACCCAGAACAGCAGCCAGGAGACATCGCCGGATAGCACGGGGCCCAAGTCCTCCAAGACTTGGAAAATCCTGCCTGGCCACTGCTCCCTATCCGTTCCTTCTGAGAGAAAGCGAAGTGCTGCCTGCAGGTTCTGACTTTGAAGTAACGCATTCTGAACAGTTTCGCTTTCGAGCAAAGAAATCAGTGCCGGATTGTTCAGAACGGAACTCGCCAGAAATTCTGCATCCTGAGGTGACAGTGCCTTCAGATACGTGGCGGCGATTAGAGAAAGTTGATCTGTGTTCAAATCGCCAAGGAGCAAGGATCGAGCAGATTCCAATGTAAGGGCCAATAGTGCCTCTCTCTCCTCCGAGTTCAGTGACATCGACTTACGAATGGCTGTCTCGTCTTCTAGCCCCAAAACGTTTTCCAATGCATCGCGGTCCACAAAGTCAGCTGCTTCACTCACGAGATACAATTGGTGCTGGACCACTTTGACAATGAGGTCGCTAGCGAGTTCGGCCCAACTGATGAGCGTTTCCGATCTTCCCGAATGCCGAAAAATCTCCAATGATTCTTCAGGAAGAGTTTGCATGAACTCGAACTGCCCTGAATTGAGCAGATCCTCCAGCCTGTCCGGCTCATACTCTTCCACCAATGCAACAAGTTCTGAAAGCTTGGCAAGTTGATCTACCTCTGTGAAGTCCAGGATCTGCTTGAAGCGTGGATTCGTCTCGGATAATGCGAGGACGCGAGCAAACTTCCGGCGGAAATCCTGCCACTGGCTGAAAGCACTATCTGCAACATTTCTCGCCAGAGTAGGCATTTCCAGTCGCAGCCCTTCACCCACAGCCTCAGCCATCCATTCTTGCATTTCAGTCTTGACAGTGTCTTCTTGGAATGAGTCTTGGATGAAAGGCAGCGCCCCATCTCTGGAGTTGTACAGGTCAATGACGACAAGAGCGCCTCCGACAATCCAACCAACGAAAGGGATGCCCGTGACTACAATACTGCCAAGAATACGTGACAAGATTGTTGCAATGATATTCCTTGTTACTATGCTTGTCAGCCTCTTGACTATCGCGACTCCAATTTGGGTACCAATGACTACTGCCACGCCGCCTGCAAGGTTCGAATGAATCTCGAGGATGTCAAGAAAGTTCTGATCAGTATCCGGATCGAGCTTCAACAGTTCCAAATCTGCCTCTATCTGCCGGTTCAACTCTACTGTTAAAGTTTTTGAGAACCGTCCACCGATGAACTCCTGCACGCAGATCAGTGCCGAAGACGCCGACTTAGCCGTCACCAATCGAATCTCTTCCACGATGTCGTCTGCGACCAGAGTCGAAAGTTCTTCAAATCGACTCGCGAATCCATCGGAGCCGAAAGCTTCTTTAGCCACCCTCGTTGCCAACTCCTCGGCTTTGGAAGGAGCCCACCCCGACCAGATCCGTTCCCAGAAGCCTGTATCACTGCGGACCAAATCGATTGCGTCATTTACGGCACTGTCTACTTTCAAGTCCATTCCCATGTCTCGCCAGTGGCGATTTACAATCCCGACTACATCGAGACGACCCTGCTCATCCGCGACCACCGTTTGGGTGATCCTGTTCAATTCGTCGCGCAGACTGGCTTCGTCAACCTGGTCACATTCTTCAAATGTGTAGGAGCCAGGAGCGGTACTTTGGGCCCTGGCCGCACTTGGAAGCGACAACGACATAAGCAGCAGCGAGATGAAAAAAGAGACTGTCAGACTGTAACGCTGCTTCTGGTTTGGCTTCTGCACTATGCTTGACCTCCTAAGAGTCGACTCATATATTCACGAATCTTCGGCAGGCGCTGGCGGCGGCCGAGCCAGACGACTGAGAGGGTTAGAGCCACCAGCAGAAGGAGCGCTCCCAAGAGAATGATTGATTGCGTCTGATGGTAGTGCCAGTAGAGTTGCCAGGGTTGGTTTCCAGAGGAGACGTCAATCGCGCCTGATAGCATTAAGGCATTGGGCCACCAGGCTTGAGGCTCTGCGCTTCTCACAGAGACGAAAGCCAAGGCTTGCTCGATGTTCTTCGACCCCTTCACAGACTGCCCAACACTCTCTTTGTCAAGCTCAGCCAACATAGCCGGATTCTGGTCAAGAGAATGTGCTACCATTTCAGTACTTTCTTCTTCTAGGTCAAAACTATACTCGTGAAGCCAATGTATTTCAGGGTCTGCATCCAAAGAAAATACAGATTCCCTCGTTTTTGGCTCCAGTTGGATTAACCATGTCAATGTTTCCGACCCAACAAGAGCCAAGGCCTCGTCGAGTTCCTCTCGATTCCTGAATTGATCGGGGTCGGCTTCCTTATACAGTTCTGTCTCGGCGACCTCAACAATGGCATCCCCGGCCAATTGCCCCCATTCGATTACCACTTCTGGTTGCCCGCTCCACTCAAGGATCTTGAACGCTTCCATGGGGAGGGACAGTAAGCGCGCAAACCGGCCGGAGTCGAAGAATTCTGGCAGCGAATCGGGCGCAAGGGTATCCACCGCTATAACGACGAGGTCGGATAGTATTGCTACGTCCTTCGGGTTAGCATTGTCCAAGATGGTTTCGAAGGCCAGAAGGTTGGCAGCGAGTTCTAGTACACGCTTGAACTTCTGCCCCAGATCCTCAGAAGCTCGCAGAACTGGCACGAGTTCCGGCGTTTTCGTAATTTTCGATGCGAATATTGTCCGGGCGGAAGGCGAGAGGTCGGGAAGGTAGGATGCGAGCCAGGACAGGTCATCGTCGGACAGATCGGATAATAGGGCGCTTCTTGCTTCTTCCGCCGGCAGTTGAAGCAAAGATTCTCTTTCTTTCGGATCCATCGCCATGAGTCTTTGGATCGCCACAACGTGTTCAATTTCTAGCACTCGTTCCAATTCCTCAAGCCCCGAGAAATCTTCTGGGACCGACACGATGTGAAGCCCTTTCTCCACTACTTGCACGATAGCGTCGCCCGCCAGTTCGGCCCAAGCGAGGACGACTGTCGGACTACCACTTTCGCGAAGGATTTCATAGGCCTCCTGAGGAAGAGCCAGGATCTCCTTGAACTGGCCTGACTCAATCATGTCCGTTAACTTTTCAGCATCCAATGCTTCGGACGCCGCATTTACGAGAAGAGACAGTTTTTCCACTTCGGCAGCTGGCGTTTCGACTAGAATCGAACTGATTTCATTGAAATCCCCAGCAAGACTAAGAACAGCGGCAAACTGGGCCTGCAAGCCCTCAGACTCCTGCAAAACGGAAATCAGGCCGCGATCCCGAACTAAGAAGTCCACCAGTCGGCCGTGGGAGGATGAAGGCAAATCCAAGAGATATGAGATCACCCAGTCACTCTGTGGGCTAGACAGTTCCGAGAGTATCCACTTAGTCTGCGCCGTAGGCAATCCCAGCAACGCCTTTCGTTCATCCACTCCTTTCTGCATCGTGTCCTTTATCAGCAAGGAATCTTCCAGTGCAAGAATCTTCTCCAGAGTCTCACGATCCCCAACCATTTCGGGCGATGCGTACTTGTATAGTTCCGTCTCTACAACACCGACAATTCTCACGTCGGCAAATTGGGCCCACTTCAGGACCAAGCCCGGATCAGCGGTGTCACGAAGAATCTTGAACGACGCCCTAGGCAGATCAAAGATAAGTTTGAATTCACCCGAGCTAATAAGTCTGTTCAACCACTCATTGCCTAGTACATCGACCGTCACCTCTACCAATTCGGACAGCTTGTCAACCTGGTCTGGTGTAACATCTTCCAGTATGAGACGAAACTCTTCATTACTTTCGGCCAGCCTCAGGACGTGCTCGAAGTCCTGAAGGAAACTCCGCCATCGTCTGTAGATCTCGATCGTGACTGATTGGGAGATCCCCGGCATTGAGTTGGCTAATTCCTGATCCACAACAAGAACGATTTCTTTGCGGATGGTTTCCTTCACATTTTCAGACTTGAGGTCATCCTGAATCTGAGGCAATGAACCTTCCCAAGCCTGATATACGTCGTAAATTATCAGGGCCCCACCGATTACCCAGCCTGCAACGGGGACGGCTGCGGAGGCGGCCCTACCAAGAATACGGGTGACGACTTTACCAAGAATTCCTTGGGCGACCCTTCTGGCAATAACATTAGCAATTTGTGTGCCCACGATTGCGCCAATGCCGACCAATGACAAAGTCCGGTCTCCCAAATCGACAAAGTCAGTCTCTCCTTCAATGTTTCCTAATTCAAGACTTTCCAACCAGGCTTTCGTACTATCCTCCAAGACTTCCGACATGACGTCAGAAAACTTGGCGCCGATGAATTCCTGAACACATAAGAATGCAGAAGAAGCAGATTTCACTGTCATCAAATGAATCTCGACGGTCAAGTCATCGACTATTGCCGAGGACAGACTGTCGACGGCTGTACGAAATTCTGGAGAGTCGAAAGCTTGATTGGCGATTGCCTCCGCAAACTCTGCTGCCTTTTCTTCGGACCATCCGGAAAATATCCGATCTAGTGTACCTCTTTCTTCTCGAACCCGTTGTGTAGCTTCGTCGACAGCTTTGTCCACCACGCTGTCCAGATCAAGTTCTGTCCAATTCTCTTCGACGATCTTGGCTAAGTCTAGCCCACTCTTATCTCGTTCCAACACAGAACGGGTGATACGATTGAGGTCACTTAGTAGGAGTTCTTCTTCGACTTGCTCGCACTCGGAAATCGTATACGTCGGCGAGGCTTCCTGTGCCTCCGCTGGCGCTGGCGGCAGAATTGTACCGAGAAGGAAAAGTGTGAATAAAACTCTGCAAAACTGCTGAAACCACTGCTCAGCCTTTCTGCAGAATCTGGTAGCCCGGGGCTCTTGGTCTAGAGTTGCCATGAAATCAACACCACTGAATAGTAAAGCAGATAAGAACCGAACGGTCGTTTCTTTTCAGATCCAAGAAACAAAAAAAAGGGGCGGCGACTCGAAATCCTCCGAATCGCCGCCCCTTTGCGTGCGTACGCTATTAGATCCCTACCGTCGCAACCTCCGTGTCCCCGGCCGCAATCGCGACCTCAGCGTCATCCTCATCGGCCGCACACAACTTATTCAATGCCTGCAGATAAGCCTTCGTGCTCGCAACAATAATATCCGTATCCACACCCCTGCCACTGAACAACCGCCGCCGTGTGCGCCCCTGCGCAGTCCTGCTATGACCGCGGCTCTCTGGCGCCTCGATGCGCACCGTTACGTCCCCGTTGGCGTCGATCCCCTCAGTCACCGCCTGCACCAGAAACTCCGTCAACTCATTCGGTTGCTGTACAACCTTGTCGATGCAGGTGTAGACTGCGTCAACCGGACCTGAGCCAAAGCTCACCTCTGTAATCTCTTCGCCGCTCTCGTTGTTGCGCAGCGTTGCCACCGCCGTAGGCATCATGTTGGTTCCACACTGCACCTGTACGCCCAACAGCTCCCAGATTTCGACCGGCTGATACAGCTCATCGGCCACGAGCGCTTCGATATCGGCGTCGGTGACCGTCTTCTTCTTATCAGCCAGATCCTTGAAACGAACAAAGACCTCGTTCAGATTCTCCTTGTCGAAGTGATAACCCATATCCTGCAGACGCACACTAAGCGCATGCCGCCCCGAATGCTTTCCCAGAACCAATCGGCTCTGGTGCAGCCCGATGGTATCGGCATCCATAATTTCGTAGGTGCGCTTGTTCTTCAGCATGCCGTCCTGGTGAATGCCGGCCTCATGCGCAAAGGCGTTTGTCCCCACGATCGCCTTATTGGGCTGAATCACCATACCGGTGTATCGGCTGACCATGTCGCTGCTGCGATGGATCTCCTGGCTGCGTATGTTGGTGCGCAGATCGAAGACCGACTGGCGTGTGAACAGCGCCATCACCGTCTCTTCCAAACTCGTATTGCCGGCACGCTCACCAATTCCGTTGATAGTGACCTCAACCTGACGGGCGCCGTTCTGTACGCCCGCCAGCGTGTTGGCCGTCGCCAGCCCGAGATCGTTGTGACAGTGGACACTGAAAATTACGTCCTTGCCCCCTTCCACATTCTCACGCAAGTAACTGATCAGCTCGCCAAACTCCTCCGGCGTCGTATAGCCGACCGTATCCGGAATATTCAGCGTCGTGGCCCCGGCCTGGATCGCAACGCTACACACCTTGACCAGGAACTCCGGGTCGCTGCGGCCCGCGTCCTCCGGGCTGAACTCCACGTTGTCGCAAAGGCTGCGAGCATACTGCACCATGTCGCCAACAGTTTCCAGGACTTCATTGGGCGACATGCGCAGCTTGTGCTGCATGTGGATATCACTGGTCGCCAGGAAGGTATGGATGCGGGGGCGCACCGCGCCCTGAACCGCTTCCCAGGCTTTATCAATGTCGTTCTTGTTGGCCCTGGCAAGACCGGCGATGATGGGCGGCGCGCTGACATTTCCATCTTCGTCGACGCGGGCAGTCCGGCCCACGGTTTCCGCAATGCGCTTGACGGCCCCGAGATCACCAGGAGAGGCCGCGGGAAATCCCGCCTCCATGATGTCGATTCCCAGGCGCGCCAACTGGCGGGCGATCTCAAGCTTTTCCTGCTCGTTGAGGGTGGCGCCAGGCGACTGCTCGCCGTCGCGCAAGGTGGTGTCAAAAACAAGAATGGTGTTTCCCCTGGCGACGTCACTTGCCCACTGGTCTACATCGGCCAGGCGGAACTGTTCCACATCAATGGGAGTACTAACGTCAGCGGCTGCCTCGTCCTGCTGTTGCGTCTCAACTGTGTTGGTCATTACCAGATGCCTCCGGAGGTGATTTTGTCGAAAGATGACAGGTTCGCACTCTCTTGCACGAGCGGGCGAGAGAATTTCGCGAATGCAGAGTTCAACTCAACGTTTCGCATAAGGTCACTAAGGCCGTCATCCATGCTCATCACCTCCTTTCCCGAAATGCTACAGCTGGTTCAAGAGGCCTATATTTCCTTGGCGTCCATGAAGGTCATCATCCTACGCAGTTCCTTGCCCACATTTTCCAACTGCTGGCTCTGCTCGTTGCGGCGCCTCTCATAGTAGACTTTGCCGCCGCCGTGATACTCGTCCATCCACTCTTCGGCAAAAGCCCCTGACTGGATGTCGGCCAGAATCTTTCTCATGGATTCCTTTGTTTCGTCAGTGATTATACTCTGGCCGCTCTTGTAATCGCCCCATTCGGCCGTATCACTGATGCTGTAACGCATGTAGTTTAGCCCGCCTTCGTACATCAGATCGACGATCAACTTCAGTTCGTGCAGACACTCGAAGTAGGCGATCTCCGGCTGGTAGCCAGCATCGACCAGCACTTCGAAACCGGCCTTGACCAGCTCGCTGACACCACCGCAAAGTACAGTCTGCTCGCCAAACAGGTCGGTTTCAGTCTCCTCGGCAAAGGTTGTTTCCAGAACGCCGGCACGTGCCGAGCCGATCGCCTTGGCATATGCCAGAGCGTTAGCAAGGGCTTTGCCCGACGCGTCTTGGTGAATGGCGACCAGGGCTGGAACTCCCGAACCTTCGGTGAAGACCTCGCGCACGCGGTGTCCGGGAGCCTTCGGGGCTACCATTGAAACATCCACATCCTTCGGTGCAACGATGAAGCCGTAGCGCACGTTGAATCCATGCGCGAACATCAAAGTGTTGCCCGGCTCGAGATTTGGCTGAATCTGTTCCTCATATACCTTCCCCTGGATCGGGTCCGGGATCACGACCATGATCATGTCAGCCTCGCGGGCCGCCTGTTCTACGCTAACCACTCGCAGACCATCGGCTTCAGCCTTGGCCTTGCTGCGGCTGCCTTCGTGCAGTCCGATCCGCACGTCCTGGCCGCTGTCTTTCATATTCAGCGCGTGGGCATGGCCTTGGCTGCCGTAACCGATAACAGCGATCTTTTTGCCTTTCAACTGCGCAATATCGGCATCATTCTCATAGTAAATCGTTGTCACATTCCCCTCCGAGAAGTTTTTTCTGTTCTTAGTGGCCCTAATTATTGTTTCGCTGTCGCCCCGCTTCACTAAGCCTAAACCGTAAACCAGGCGGCCAGTGTGCAAGCGCAAGCTTCAGTCATGAAACTCCCTGCTGAAATTCTGATTTTACTCGTCGTCACCGTGTAGGCTGCCGTTCAGGCTGGCAGCGGCCTTGAAAATCGAGGTAGGTTGTTTCTTCCGCCGCGGCCGTTCGTCACCGCGGCAGAGGGCCACGCGACCTGTGCGTACCATCTCATCTATGCCGAATGGACGCAACAGTTCGATCAGCGAATCGACTTTGTCCTCCGTACCCACGGCCTGCACGACAAGATTCTCTGAGTTGACATCGACGATCTGCGCCCGGTAAATCTCAGCGAACTGCATGATTTCGCTTCGAGTCTCCGGCGTGGTTCGCACCCGAATCAGTGCCAGTTCACGCAGGATCGCCAGCCGGTTGGTAATGTCTTCCACTGCCGTTACGTCGACGACCTTACGCAGCTGCTTAACCACCTGGTCGGCCACGCGCTCGTCGCCATCCACGACAAAGGTCATGCGGCTGATACCAGGAGTCTCGCTGTGGCTGACCTGGAGGCTGTCGATGTTGAAATTGCGCCGGCGCAACATGCCGGAAACTCGATTCAGCACGCCGGGCTTATCGCGCATCCAAGCGACAAGAGTGTATTGCATTGGTTTCCCCTGTAGCATTCCTCGTTCTCATCCTTGAGCTGTGTACGCAATCCGGGCAACCGAGAGCCGCCCGGGTCAATGTGAAGAAACTACCAGCTTGGCTGAACGCCGCTGTATCCCTGCACCATGCCCGGCTTTGGCCGTCGGATCAGTTCATCTACTGCTGCGCCCGGCGCAACCATGGGATATACGTTTACTTCTTCCTTGACCTGGAAATCAACCAGGAACGGCCCCTCGGTGGCGTGCGCCAGTTCCAGGACCGGCACGACTTCGCTGGGGTGACTTACGACGGCGCCCGGAATGTCGTAGGCACCGGCCAGCTTGACATAGTCCGGCGAAAGTATCGGCGTGCCAACGTAGCGTTTATCATAGAAGATCTGTTGCCACTGACGCACCATGCCCAAAAAGCCGTTATTGATAATGGCGATCTTGACCGGCATCTTCTCCTGCTGGATCGTCGCCAGCTCCTGCAATGTCATCTGAAAACCGCCGTCACCGGCCACGCACCAGACCAGTGCCTCTGGGTCGGACATCTGGGCGCCCAGTGCGGCAGGCAACGCGTATCCCATCGTGCCCAGTCCGCCGCTGGTCAGGAGCATTCCCGCCTGTTCGTGAATGTAGTACTGGCTCTCCCACATCTGGTGCTGACCGACATCGGTGACAACGATTACGCGTTTGTCGGTCTTCTCGGTGGCGTGCCACAACTGCCGAATCACATACGGGGGAATCAATTCCTCGACTTCAAACTGAATGATGTCGGCTTCTTCTGTCTCCCCGCGCCATTCGTTCAGTGTATCGACCCATTCCTTGTGCCGCCGATCCTCAATAAGCGGCAGATAGGCCGGCAGCGTCTCCGCCAGATCCCCTACAACAGCAACATCGGGGACAATATTCTTGCCGACCTCTGCGCGGTCAAGTTCAAAGTGAATGATTTTGGCGTCGGCGGCAAAACGGTCCAGGCGTCCGGTGATACGATCATCGAAACGCATTCCCATGGCGAGCAGCACATCGCAACCCTGCACGGCTCGGTTTGCAAACGCCTCGCCGTGCATGCCTCCCATTCCCAAGCTGAGAGGATGCGTTTCTGGGATATTGCCCGTGCCCAGCAGAGTCGTGACCACCGGGATTCCGGCTTTCTCAACCAACTGAAGCAACTCTTCACTGGTATTGGACAGGTGTATACCGTGTCCGGCCAGAATCAATGGCCGCTCGGCCTCGTTCAGCAGATCGGCCGCCTCCTGCACGGCCTCCTTGCTGTACTCGGGCCACGGTTCAAATCCAGGGAGATTAATGTCAAAATCATAGCGGAACGTGCCAATCTCATTCTGCACGTCCTTGCAGATGTCCACCAGAACCACGCCCGGCCGGCCCTCGCGGGCAATGTAGAAGGCCTCTTTCATGACCAGCGGCAACTCGGCAATGTCTGTTACCAGGTAGTTGTGTTTGCACACGGGCTGGGTGACGCCAACGACGTCTGATTCCTGAAACGCGTCGGTCCCCAGCAAATTGGTAGGAACCTGGCCGGTGATTGCTACAACGGGCACGCTGTCCATCTGCGCCGTCGCCAGCCCGGTAACAAGGTTAGTCGCCCCTGGTCCGCTCGTAACAATGCATACACCGACCTGGCCTGTGGCCCTGGCGAAACCGTCAGCCATATGTGCCGCACACTGTTCGTGGCGCACCAGGACATGATGGATTCGACCGTCAGCTTCGTATTCGGCCAAAGCGTCGTAAGCGGGCAGGATCGCACCGCCCGGATGGCCAAAGACCACGTGGACTCCTTCACGTAGGAAAGACTCCCAGATCATTTGCGATCCACTGAACTCCTGGGGACCCAGATCGTATCCACTGTCTGCCGGTTCTCTCTTGGCTATAGCCATCAATCTCCTCCTGCATGCTGGCTCAATAGCTGGTGGGAACGACTGTCAAAATCAGGTAAGCAGTCGCCCTCGTCCCAGCCCGTACTATATAAAGATGCAAATTTACCCTTCGTTGTTCCCTGCTGCCTAAACTATTCTAAAGAAAAACCCTTCCCGGCTGGGGAAGGGTCTCCACTGACCTGAGCTAGAAGCCCGACCTACCGGACTTCTGCGCCTTCGCCAACCGCATACGGCTCGTTGCCGCTTACAAGAAGGGCTACGAGACCAAGAATAAGGACTAGAAGGCTTGGAACCAAGTCTAAGAGAAAGTGGCCGCTCATTTTCCAAAAGGCAAGTGTAAAATTGATTACTTTTTTCAAACTTCACACTATTATATGCACAATTTTGATATGTGCAACTCTGTAATACTGCAATCCGCATAATTGCGCATAACGCTTCTTAAGCTATTCAATTGTGACCGATTCAGGTTCCGAATGATCAGTCTTTCTCTTAACAGGCACGCCAGCTAGCAGACGGCGAATAAATTGCAGGATGCTAAAGCCTTCCGATGAGATTAGACTGTGGGCGTCTCTGACAGCCCGAATGCGGTCCACCAGGCAGCGTCCCTATCGCGTCCACAGCCTTCGACTTCGTGCATAAGGGGCAAATTCGAGCGTATGTGCTATAATCGTATCGCAACACGCAGGGACACAGGCTTTATTCTTGGAGATAAATCAGAATGGCGAATCGTTCAAACTTGCTGGAGCAACTTGCCTCAGTCTTTGAGGAACGGCAGGCGCAGGTTCTGACAGAAGTCATCTACGATTCCTACAACGATCTTGTACGCCGCGAAGACTTCAGTGAGCTCAAGGACATTGTACGGGATCTGGCAGAGACGCAACAGCGCACGGAGCAGCGCGTCGAAAATCTGGCAGAGGCGCAACAGCGCACGGAGCAACGCGTTGAAGATCTGGCAGAGGCGCAACAGCGCACGGAGCAGCGTGTTGAGGAACTGGCAGTGGCGCAAAATCGCACGGAGAAGCGTGTCGAAGAACTGGCAGTGGCGCAAAATCGCACGGAGAAGCGTGTCGAAGAACTGGCAGTGGCGCAAAATCGAACAGAAAACGCAGTCCAACACCTGGCCCGGGAGGTGGGCGGGCTGAGCAATCGGCTTGGGGGCGACCTCGAAGACGTGGCTGCAACTGTGATCGAGGATGCGCTGGAACGCGAGCTAGGCTGGGAGGTCGACGAGCTGAGCAGAGTGTGGCAAACAAGAGACGGACTAGAAGAGGAGATCGATGTCTTTGGCAAGGCATATGACCGGTCCCGCCCGGACATAGCGCTTTGGATTGTGGGAGAGGTGAAGTTCAATTTGACGATGCGGGATGTCGAACGATTTTCCGGCCTATTGGAGCGAGCCGCCGCTCACCTGGACGGCGAAATTGTTCCGGTCGTCTTCTGCTACAGGGTCCACGGCAAAGTGCAGGAGAAGGTGCAGGCGCTAGGGTATCGTCTTGTGCTTTCCAATGGGCGGATGCCGAATTAATTCTCTCGGGACGCACTCAATCCCTCTCCGTACGCAAAGGATCTTCCACGACGTCTTGCCAGCGTGCCAACTCTTCCTCCAAGCGCTTCCTTTCTGAAGCTGCGTTCTCATCTTCTGAAAGATCGTTCAACTCCCATGGGTCAGACGCAATGTGGAAGAGTTGCCTTCGGTCGCAGCCCTGATCTCCGTCAGAGCTATAATTGATCAGCTTCCATTCCTGATCCTGCGTCATCCGCTGGACATTCTTGTAAACTGAATGCAGATACGGTCTGGTTTCCTCGGCGGATCCCTCCATCAGCGGCAAGAGAGATTTCGCATCAACACTGGCAGGAATCTCCAAGCCCGCAAGTTCACAGAGAGTTGGATACACATCATAAGTGTGGGAAAGAGCGTCCACGCGCTTGCCGCTGGGCACGCCCGGCCCGCGCAGAAGCAGCGGCACGCGCACACTATGGTCGTACAAATTCTGTTTGCCCAGCAGGCCGTGCTGGCCGACCGACAGGCCGTGATCCGCGGTATATACAACAATGGTATTCTCCGCCAGACCGTTGCGCGCCAAAGCGGACAGGATTTCACCGATCTTCTCGTCCATATCTGAAATCATGCCATAATACTCTGCAATGTGGCGGCGGGTGTCCTCAGCCGTCCGCGGAAAGTCGGCCAGTTCCTCGTCGCGCACCCACATTTCACCGTTGTCAAAAGGATGAACACTCGCGAAATTGGCCGGAAGTGGCATCGCTTCGGACCTGTAGACGTCGGCCCAGTCGTCGGGCGGCGTGCGGGGGTCGTGGGGAGCAGTGAAGGCACAGTAAAGAAAGAACGGTCGGCTCCCATCCTGCCTGTCCAGGAAACGAATGGCGGCATCGCCGAACAAGTCAGTTGAGAACTCTTCGCCAATCCTTTGGCGGTTGCTGTCGTATGTTCCGCCGGGGTCATAGTCCTGCACTTTCACCTTGAAATGACTGTCCATACCGCCGAAGAAAACATTCTCCGCGTCACCAAAGGAACGCGCGAAACTGGCGGCGTCGTTATGCCATTTCCCCGTGGCAAAGGTGATGTAACCGTTCCTGCGAAAATGTTCGGCCAGGACCGTGTGGTCTGGATCTAGAGTCCGTATGACGGCAGGGTCGTTCATATCGTTGCCAACAGAAGCGCGGAAGACATGCGCTCCTGTATGAATGCAGGCGCGTGTGGGCACACAGACCGCGCCGCTCAATCCCCCCATGTGACAGTTCTGCCGGAAAGACGCCCCTTCGGCGCAAAGTCGGTCCAACGTCGGCGTTCGCACAATCGGATCACCGTAGGCGCCAATGGCCGATGCACGGTGGTCGTCAGCGATGAGAAAGATTACATTGGGCTGGTTAGACATGCTTGGAGTTCCTTCCAAATGGGGAAATTTCGACTGCTCTATGAAGACTAGAGCAACAAATCGCTTTCGCTGCTATAGGGAGCCTGTGAGCCCGCCGGGGACTATGAGCGTAGGTGGCGGCGCCGGTCTTTGGGAGCGTGGCGTTGCAGGGGCTCTCTCCCTCACAAGAGGGGGCAGAAGGCCCGACCGCCACGATTGTCACTCGTACAGGGAGGCGATGCTTCAGCTCAGAGAGTCTTCGTCCTGCTCCATGAACTGACGCTGATACAGAGTCGCGTACAACCCACCTTCCTCCAGGAGTTCGTCGTGCGTACCCTTGCTGACAATTTTCCCGTCCTGCATCGCGCAAATCACATCGGCCTTGCGAATCGTACTCAACCGGTGAGCGATTACGATTGCCGTACGGCGGCTAAGCAGCCTGTCGAGCGCTTCCTGAATCAGAGCCTCGGTGGCCGTGTCAACGCTGGCGGTGGCTTCATCCAGGATGAGAATGCGGGGATCGGCGAGAACCGCCCTGGCAATGCAGATCAGCTGCCGCTGGCCCATCGACAGATTGGCGCCGCCTTCAAGAATCTCCGTTTCGTAGCCGTTGGTCAGGTCCACTATGAATTCGTGGGCATTGGCCTGCCTTGCCGCCTTCTCGACGGCACTGGCTTCAATGTCCGGCAGGCCGAAGCGAATGTTGTCCAGCACGGTGCCAGCGAACAGAAATGGTTCCTGCGACACAATGCCAGTCTGCCTGCGCAGTGACTGCTGCATTACCGTTCGAACGTCAATGTCATCGATCAGGACCTTACCATCGCTGGCGTCGTAAAACCGGGCCACCAGATTAGCGATTGTCGATTTGCCGGCGCCGGTCGGTCCAACCAGGGCGACCGTCTGGCCCGCCTCAATGATCAGATTAATCTCTCGCAGTACGGGCACGTCTTCGCCATAGGAAAAGTTTACCTGGCGCAGTTCGATTCGCCCTTTGATGGTCGGCATCTCGGTGCCGTCCCTGGGATCTGCTACCTCCGGCCGTGCGTCGAGCAGTTCCAGCACACGTTCGCCGCCGGCCATTGCCGACTGCATAGTCGTGTAGAGCTGGCTCAACTCCTGTACCGGCTGGAAGAAACGGGTGACATAGGCGAGAAATGCCACCAGCACACCAATTTCCAGATTGCCCAAAGCCGCCGCCCGCCCGCCAAACCACAGCACAATAGCTGTCGCCAACACGGCCAGAAACTCTACCGTTGGCAGAAACACAAGCGAGAGTGACATGGCGGCCACGTAGGCTTCGCGATTGTCCTTGTTGGCCGAATCGAAGAGTCTACGCATCGCGCTTTCCTGCGCGAAGGCCTGTATCACCCGCATCCCGGTCAAGTGTTCAGCCAGTGTGCCTACAACGCCGGCCACACTCTGTCGCGTCTGCCGGAAGGCTATCTTAGCTTTCCGCGAGAACAGGTAGGTCACCAACAGCATCAGCGGTATGGTGCTGAAGGTAAGGAGCGCCAGCGAGGGACTGAGGGCCATCATCACGGCAATAATGCCAACTAGTACCAGCACATCGCCGATCAGAGTGATCAGCCCCTGCGACAACAGTTCATTGATCACAGCCACATCACTGATTACGCGTGAAATCGTAACGCCCACGATGTGCCGGTTGTGATACCCTAGCGAAAGAGCCTGCAGATGGCGCATGAGCTGACCGCGCAGGGTGGCCAGCACCCTTTGTCCTACCCACGACAGCAGAAAACGCTGGCCTGAAGCAGCCCCGAATAGGGCCAGAAACATGACCGCCATGATAATGGAGATTCGGGCAAGGCCACCTAGATCTCGGGCTGCAATATACTGATCGATCGCCACTTTGAGCAGAAGAGGGATGCCGAGCGTTAACCCGGTTACCACAAGCATCAGCACAAAAGCAGCGAGCATCTTGGCCCGATGCGGCCGCAAATAGGTCAGGAGCCGGCTTACTACCTGGCCGTCAAATGCTTTGCCGTCGGCCTCGTTTGCCATGCTGCGCAACAGACTTTGTGGGCCGCCGCTGCGTCCTGCTGATCCAATTGAAATAGACATAGTTATAGGTAACCCGCGTTCCCTCTAAGTCGCCGCTACGATTCTCTCTACTGTTCGACCTTAACCAACTGCTCCTCGAAGATCTTGCGATACAGTGCTGACCTATCAAAGAGCTCTTCATGTTTGCCGGCAGCCGCGATTTGTCCCCGTTCCAACATCAGAATCTGGTCTGCCAGCCGGACCGTGCTCAAGCGCTGTGCGATAATGACGGAGGTACGCCCCTTCATCAGATTTGCCAGGGCCACCTGGATCAGGTGCTCGGTCTGGGTATCCACGCTTGAAGTTGCATCATCCAGAATGAGAATCCGCGGATCTGTCAAAAGTGTGCGCGCAATTGCTACCCTCTGCCTCTGTCCCCCGGACAACGTCGCGCCCCGCTCGCCCACTTTCGTATCGTAACCGTCTGGGAAAGTCTCGATAAACTCGTGGGCCTGTGCTGCCTGGGCCGCCTCTACGATCTCTTCCTCGGTGGCATCTTGCCGCCCAAAGGCTATGTTCTCCCGAATGGTTGTGGCGAAAAGTGTTGACTCCTGCAAAACAATACCAATCTGACTGCGCAGCGAATGGAGAGTCGCCTCGCGGATATCATGGCCGTCCAGCAATATTCGCCCCTCAGTCGGGTCATAAAAACGAGGGATCATGTTAATAATCGAAGACTTGCCCGAACCAGTGGGACCGAGGAGAGCAAGAACCTGGCCCGGCTCAATTTCAAACGAGACGTCACGTAGCACATTGTGGGGGCGAGCATAGCTGAACGAGACGTTGTCGAAGTGCAGATGGCCGCGAATTTGGCCAAGAGGCTTGGCGTCCTCGGTGTCCTCCACCTGCGCCTCTTCGTCCAGAATTTCGAAGACACGTTCAGCTGAAGCGCCGGCCATGGCAATGGCGGGAATCAGAAAACCAAGCCTGCGAATGGGAGACGTCAGCTGGGCCAGGTAGGTGATGAAAGCAACCAGCTCCCCTAAAGTCAAGGACCCGCGTATTACCAGATAGCCGCCCAACCAGATAATGACGACCGTGGCGAGATTGGAAATCAGATCCAGCAAGGGGATATTCAAGGCCGTAAGCCGGGCCGTTGCCGCGGCCAGCCCGAACCACTTCTGATTCTCGGTCTCAAACCGGTCGATCTCGGCATCCTCCTGCGCAAAAGCCTTGACGATGCGGGCGCCGCGTAAATTCTGTTCCAACCGCGTCGTCAACACTGCCAGCTGCTGCTGAATCTCCACTGACAAGGGCCGGTAGCGCGCGCCGAAGATCGTAGCCCGGTGCGCCAGGATCGGCATTGCCAGCATTGCCATCAACGCCAGTGTCGGGTTCATTATGACCAGCGCCGCGGCCGTACCGATGAGTAGGACAACGCCATTTGCCAGCCCCAGGATCGACCGGCCGGTCAGCATGCGCAGCCTTTCCACGTCCTGCATCGTCCGCGACAGGAGTTGGCCCGATTCAACACGGTCGTGATATGCGAATGAGAGTTCAGTGAGCTTCTCGTGTAGATCCCGCCGAAAATCGTACGACACGCCCTGCGAAGCGACTTCCGCCATCAAGCCCGAGGCAAATGTGAGCCCACCCCGCAGCGCGGATAACGCCAGCAGTCCTAAAACCGACCACATGAGCAACCGCATGTCATTCTGGCGAATACCCTGGTCGACTATCCAGCGAATGAACTGGGGCGTAACCAGGACAATAGCGGTCGTGCCGAGGAGTGCCGCGTAGGCGGATATGGTCAGGCGCCAGTAGGGTCGCAAGCGTTGCAGCGAACGCCACAAGTAGCGCCGATTTTCACTCGATTTTAGCGATGCGGGCAGTTCGACCGGTGCTGTGGCCATTCTTCAAATCCGGTTTAGTAAGGGTGCAGGATTATCGGCGCATCTATTGTACCACACTTCTCATTCTGGGCTTACTGCCCACGCGACAGAGGCATATTGCATTGCAAAATGAAAGTCCGCGGACGAGTGCGCCCGGCATGACCAGCCATTCAGAGTGAGGCAAAAGTACCCCAATTAACGTATGGGAACACGTGCAGTGAGGAGACCAACATGAGGGGGGGGGCATGACTTGGGAGCAGGGAAAGGCGTCGCGCTACACCAAGGCGAGCCCCGAAATTTACTTGGAACGCGCGCAGGAGCCATCCCAAGGGACTTGCGTGCAACTGCTATATTCCTTCAAGGAAGGTCAGAGTCTACGGACCGTGTCCCCGGAGCGGATACGGCCTGGCTGGACTACTTTTGCGTACATGCCGCGCAGACGCAGTTCTTTGCCAACCGGCGTACTCACGAACTTAACGGCGTCGACACCGAAGCGCTCGGCAAATTTCTTGCAACCTGTGTGGTCGATCGGCGTCACTTCGATGACTGCATCGCCAAGGGCCAGACGGGTGCCGTTTGGCAGGTTCTCTTCGCTCAGTTCCAGATCCATGTAGAGCTGATCGCCGAATAGCTCCCAGCGGCCAGCATCCTGCGCCAGCAGACCGGCAACGCGGGCATTCATGATCGTTAGCTGACGCTCTGGTTCCAGCGGGGCGCCCGGTGTTCGTGTGCTCCAATTGTCGCCGACAAGCCCTTCTGCAACAGACAATTCAGCCTCATCGACGACTTCCCGCTCACCCGAGCGCGGACGCCTGACGATGAGTTCCAATCTGCCCTTGGTCTTGGGTGCACTCCGGATCTCGTCCAGACTCTGTTCCAGTTCTTCCATTTTCATGTGGGTTACGGTCGACATGGCTGCTCTCCTCTTTCGACGCTGACTCGTCGGTCAGCAGTCTCGACTTGGAAACCGTGAATTCTCTCCGTTCGGACCTGCCCTCAGTCTGAGCTGTCACAGAGTGTCCCTGCCGCTCTTCAAACTCTCAAGCCAGCCGCGTATGGCTGCTTCATCCCGCCGGCCCCGCCTGCGCTGCCACTGTGCCAGACCCAATCCTAGAAACGGCAAGACCACAGGGAAAAGAAAGGGAAGCGCGTCCTGGGCAGTACTCTCCGGGTTGGCCCGCAGTGCGCCGGCGAAAAGTAGCGCCAGCGCCAACAAGGTGGACAACACTATCCAGGCCGCAACAAACAGCCGTCCAACCGGATGAAGCTGGAAGTGACCCTCCAGGCTGCTGCAATCTCCTTCATCCTGAACGATTCCGTAGAAGACGGTGGCGAACGCCCCTCTTTGCCTTGTCCGGCTGGGATGGCGTCCGATCTTTACACCGCTTCCAACCACCCTTCCAGTTACCTCACTACTGGCGTTCAGCGCTTCACTGAGGCGTTGCGCGGCTGTGTCGGAATGTAGGTCGAATGCCAACATGACCCGCCGCCGGCTGGGCGTCCAAAGAATGGAGAAGAAAGATCCTTGACGCGTCATCAGACTTTCCGATACTGCAAGCAAACAGATAGCGAAGTGCCGATGTTCCCCTCTTCTCCTATTCCATCAGGACGGCTGACTGTGATGCTTCTCACTGAGACTCTAAGAAGCGACGTAGGCATATACCTGCTCTGTCACACCAGCAGCGAAACTCCTACAAGTCAGGTGCTGCCTACGTCTAAATCGGATGCAACCCTGAAAAGCCCAAGCCGGTCGACTCTTCCCAGCCGCACATCAGATTAATGCTCTGCAAAGCGCTGCCCGCCGCGCCCTTGACCAGGTTGTCAATCGCGCACAGCGCAACGACGCGTCCTGTGCGCTCGTCCAGCTCGAAACCGACGTCGGCGTAGTTGGTGCCAGTGAGGATCTTCGGCTCCGGGTAGCGGTAGATCCCGGTCTTCTCCTTGACGATGCGCACGAACGGCTCGCCGCGGTAGGTCTGCCTGTAGGCCCGCCACAGGTCTCGTTCGCTGACGCCCTCTTTGACGAAAACATGGGCCGTCGCCAATACACCCCGCACATTGTCGACGGCGGTCGCGCTCATGTGCGCGTCCACACCGGCGTAGTCGTCCACATCCACCTGCGCCAGGGCCTGCAAGAGCTCTGCCGTGTGGCGGTGACCGGTAGGAGCAAAACTGCGCATCGCCCGCGCCCTTTCCGGGTGGTGCGTTGCGTCGCCGGAACGGTTCCCGCCTTCACTGCTGCCGACCTTGACCTCGCAGATCAAATCCCGCTGTGGGTCGGCCAACCCGGCCGAGAAGAGCGGCCAAACAGCCAGCGTGCTGGCCGTAGCGTTGCAGCCAACCCCGCTAACATAGCGAGCCCCGCGGATCTTCTCGCGGAAAAGTTCCGGAAGACCATAGACAAATCTGCCGAGCCAGTCCGGCGCGGTGTGCTCCTTGCCGTACCAGTCCACGTACGCCTGCGGATCTTGCAGGCGGAAGTCCGCGCTCATGTCGACGATGCGACCGGCCAGCTCAGTGAATTCGGCGATGCGGCCCATCGCGCCGCCGTGAGGTAACCCCACCACCAGCAGGTCGCACGGAGCCAGCTCGGACGCACTGACAAACTTCAGCTTCGTCCGCCCGCGCAGATTCGGATGCGTAAAGTGAACGAAAGAGCCTGCATTGCGCTCGCTCGTCACCTGCGCCACATCAACGAAGGGATGGTCCAGCAGCAGCCGCAACAACTCGCCCCCGGCATATCCGCTGGCGCCAAGGATGGAGACTGAAATGTTGCCATTTGATCTTGCTTCCGTCACGATCTGATTTCTCACTTCTTTTAGTTGGTGAAACTCGCCGCCGCCGCGTCAGTTATTGGCCGCCTGCCAGCCATCGCGACCCACTCGCAGGGCAAAATCGGCGATCCGGCCCGGAATATTCACCCCGGTGGGTTGCACGCTGTTGCGAAACTCCATCGTGTAGTTGACCTCGTTTACCAGCAGCCCCCGGTCCGGATCTTCGAGCACGTCAATCGCGACACAGCCGCCGCCGACCGCTTTGGCGGCTCGCACGCAAATGTCATTCAACTCCGGCGTCACAGGACATACTGACGCCTGCCCGCCGCGGGCCGTGTTCGTAATCCAGTGGGGCGAGTCGCGGTAAATGGCACAGATCGTCTCGCTGCCTACGGTGAAGGCACGGATATCCCGTTGCGGCTTCTCGACATATTCCTGGATGTAGAAGATGCTGTGATGATAGGTGCCCAACACCTCTTTGTGTTCCAGAACTGTTTCGGCCGCCTCGCGGTCGTTGATCTTGCTCAACAACCGCCCCCAGGAACCGATCGACGGTTTCATCACAACAGGATAACCCAGCTCCTCCATGGCCTCGAGCGCACTCTCCGCCGTAAAGGCCACCATCGTGCGGGGCGAAGGGACGCCGGCCGCCGTCAGTGCGCTCGTCGTCTGCATCTTGTCACCGCAAACGTCGGCCACCTGCACTGAATTAACGGTAGGAATCTCACGATCGTTGAGGATTCGCAAGCTGACCAATGCCCGCCCATGATGGATGCAGCGCTCGACAATCACGTCGTAATCGTCATACGTGGCCATCAAATCCTCGCCGCCGGAGATGTCGAAGACCAGCTTGCGGTCGTCGATCAGGTCGAACTCAGCGCCCCTTTGCTGGAACTCTTCGAACAACAGTTTCTCCTCCGCGCGCACGCGGCTGTAGAGGATACCAACACGCATAAGTCTTATTCTCCCCAGTCTTCGTCTTCTTCTGGCGCCATCTCCATCGCTACCGGGTCCAATCCAACGACCTCCAGGTCAATGCCGCATTCGCCGCACTGGACGATTTCGTTCTGCATCACGTCACTGAGTTCGACGTCGCCAAAGCATTCTGGGCACTCTGCAACCGCCGAAATAGTCTGTACTGCCATTCTTCCTCTCCTGTTGTGATATGAATATACAATTCACTCGGAACTTCTCAGCCGCAACCGATCCCCAACCCTCAACGAGGCCAGCAAAGGTGTTCTTTCTCTCCTCATGACTGTAATATGGGCGGTCGGGCGCAAGCGCCCTCCCTTGTGCAGGGGCTGCGCCCCCGCAACGCCCCCCTACAAAACCATCCCTCACCGACCGTGTTTACTCTTCCCCAGCATCGTGTCTGGCGAAAGGAGTCTACTCCCCCACTTGCCGCCTCATCCCACCACCCACCGACCTCCAACCGCAGAAGTTACTGACCCCTGACCTCTGACCCCTGACCTCTGACCCCTGACCCCTGACCCCTGACCCCTGACCCCTGACCCCTGCAGTTCCGCCCCCCTACAAAACCATCCCTCACCGACCGTGTGCATTCTTCGCAAGTTGTCGGCTGGCGAGCATGCCGGCGGCCGCTCACCAGTTGTGTCTCCAAGAAACTGAATGGTTCCAAGATTACTGGCCGGTCTACTGCTGTCGCTCAGTAGTTACCTCCACTCTATTAGGAGTCGTTGACGTTTGTCTGAACAGTGACTTCCGGGTGCAAATTGCGGCTAATCGTCGCAGGGCGACGCAGCTGCGCAAAGAAAATCCGATACGCCTCTGGTGTTCTCCGCGTACTCCGCGGAAAAAAGGTGTTCTTCGCGACCCTTCGCGTGACTTCGCGGATCATTTGGTTTTGTCTACTTCAACTGTCAATCGAGAAACATCCCTAACAGGCTTGCAGGCTTTCCGTTCTTGTTGAAATCTAAACAGCCTTCCCAAAATGTCAACCGAACCTGGTTCCAATTAACAGTCGATTACCAGGGTGCCGACACATTCCTTGCACCGGCAGCGAATTCGGCGATTCTCCTGCGCGTGCCTGGCGAAGTTGCTTCGGGCAGTCCGTCCACCGAAAAACTGTCGACGTTCTCGACTTCCCTGCTAGCAGTGCGCCTCCATGTAAAGTCTTCACTGACAAAGACAACGATATGATCGCTCTTGCCTTCAAAGAAACTGCTGTAGACGCCAAACAGCTTCAGTTCGTGCAGAACCGCTCCGGCCTCTTCGGCAGCTTCACGTCTCATCGCGTCGGGCAAAGTTTCGCCCGTCTGCACGCCGCCGCCAGGCAAGTACCAGCCCTCCAGGTAGGTGTGCCTGATGAGAAGAACCTTCCCGTTCTCAACGGCCAGCAGCCGGACTCCAACAGTAAGCGGTCGAAAAAAGCGCCAGCGTAGCCGCTGTACTGAGTGCAGAAATCGCGCCACTAAACGCGCCGGCATCGCTCCTATCTTGCTCCCCGGACTGTCGGCAAGCATTCTGGCCTCGTCAGGAAGATTGACTGCTAATCTCCAGCCGTCGCTTGACCTGCTCCACCAGCCCGCCCGCTTCCAGAATCTCCTGTACGGTCGCGCTCAAAGCGGGAAAGTCAAAGCGGCCGCCAGCGCACTCTATCACCCGCCGCTTTCGGTCTACCGTAACAATCTCCTGCCCGTGTATCGCATGCACGGCTTCAGGGCAGACGATGGCCAGCAGGCCGTTGTTGATCGCGTTGCGGTAAAATATGCGGGAAAAACTTTCCGCAATGACGGCGCCCACGCCATTGTAAACCAGACAGGTCGCCGCCTGTTCACGGCTCGAGCCGCAACCGAAATTGCGGCCGCCTACAATCACGTCGCCGGTCCGCACATTCGGCGCAAAGGTCGGGTCCAGGTCTTCCAACGCATGGCTGGCAATATCCTCCCGCCCTTTAACCGTATAAGTGTACTTGCCCGGAAACAGCACATCCGTATTGATGTTATCGCCGTACTTCCAGGCCCTGCCCTGAATCTCCACTGTTCCTCCGTCCGTCGCGCCAAAATGTCAGGCCTGCAAAAAGGTGCGGGAATTGTATAGCCAGCACCCGCTTCCCTCAGCCAAAATCAGGAGATGCTTCTCGGGTCGGCAATCCTGCCGGCAACCGCCGAAGCCGCCACCACAGCCGGGCTCGCCAGGTAGATTTCCGCCTCAGTGGTGCCCATTCGTCCGCGGAAATTACGGTTGGCACTGGAAATCGTCACCTCACCAGTTGCGGGCACACCCATGTGGTTGCCCATACAGGGACCGCAGCCAGGTGTACCGATCGAAGCGCCGGCCGCGACCAGAGTCTGAATGTAGCCGAGCCGCATGGCCTCCTCCAACACAAGGCTTGAAGCAGGGATGACCAACAGGCGGGTGCCACTGGCAACGCGGCGCCCATGCAACACTTCTGCTGCCTCGGCTAAGTCCTCAAGGCGCCCGTTCGTGCAAGTGCCGATGAAGGCCTGTTGCACCTGAATCCCCGCTACTGCTGATAGCGGCGAAACGTTGTCGACCGTGTGTGGGCAAGCCACTGTCGGCTCCAGTTCGTCCGCGCTGTAACGATAGGTTTCGTGGTAGACGGCATACTCGTCGGGCAAAAGAAGAGAATGTGCAACGTCGGTTTGAATTCCGTCTGTCCCTCTGCCATTCATTGCCCTGGCCCTTCTCCGCTCCAGCGCCGATTTCAAGTAGCCGAATGTACTGTCGTCCGGCCGGATGAATGACGACTTGGCGCCGAACTCCGCCATCATGTTGGCCAGAGCCATGCGTGAGTCAATGCTCATCGCCGCTACGCCGCTGCCGCTGAATTCGACTGAAGCGTAAAGGCCCCCGTCCGCGCCCCAATCGCCAATTATGCGCAGCGCGAAATCTTTGGCCGTTACGCCGGCTGGCAGCTCTCCCTCGAGGATGATGTGGATCGACTCGGGCACGCGCAACCACAATTCGCCGGTCGCCCACAGAGCCGCGACTTCCCTGCGCCCAATACCCGCGCCGCAGGCGCCGCGCTGCCCCGATCCCCCGGCCAGAAGGCGCGGAGCCAACCGAAATGCGGCGTGTGGCTGTCCGCCCCGAGGATCAACTGCCCCGGCAGTACCAACCCCTCCTCGCTCAGAACCTGGTGACAAATACCACGTCCGACTTCAAAAAAATGCCTGACGCCCTGCTCCTCTACGAAACGGCGAATCTCAGCGTGATTCTGCGCGTGGCGCGTTGTTGGCGCCGGCACCGCGTGGTCAAGCGTGATCGCCAGCTTCTCCGGGATCACTACCTTGCTCTGGCCGAACTGTAGCCAGATTTCCCGGATAGCGGCCGTATTATCGTGGCTCAACACAATGTCAGGGCGCACGTCCACGACCGCGCCGACTTCGACCTTGTCGAGGCCGGCCGCTCTTGCAAGCGCCTTCTGCGCGAACGTCTGTGGCGCCGGACCTTGTTCCCCGGCCGCCTGCCCCAACGGAACGAGACGAGACTCCTGGTTCATCGTCATACCTCTTACGCCGGCGGCGTCGCAACTGTCACGGCGCGGCTGTGATATTCTCGCAACAGTACATCGACGTCATCGAGGCTGAGTTTGCGCTGGTCGGCCTCGGTCTTGATATGCGCGGTCACCTCTTTCACCTGCGGATCGGTCAGGTCCAGCTGCAGCTGCTCGGCCCGCTGCTTGACCGCATTCCAGCCGGTGAGGCGGTGGGCAATGTGCAAATAGCGAGTCAAGCCAAAGTCAGCCGGGTCCAGGATCTCGTAAGTGTCGGGGTTGTTCAAGATCGCTTTGGCGTGAATGCCGGCCTTGTGCGTGAATGCCGTGTAGCCCGTGATGTAGTTGTTGAACGGCACATCCACGCCCACGATCTCTGCGACGAAGTTTTCGACCTCACGCAACATCGGCAGATTATACTTGCCGCGGATCTGCTCGGGATTCAGCGCGTACATGCGAGCCACCAGTCCTCCCAGCGGCGTGATGCCGTTGCGCTCGCCGATGCCGAGAACCGAAGTATCAACATGGGTGGCGCCTGCCGCAAGCGCACAGTAGGAATTGGCGATCGCACAACCGGTATCGTCGTGGCCGTGGAACTCAATGTCGCAGGAGACTACCCCGCGCAAGGTCCGCACCAGCTCATGCACCTGCAGCGGCGTTGCGATACCCACGGTGTCAGCGATTCCCACCCGGTCCACACCGATCTGATCAACTTCGCGGTAGACCGTCAACAGGTCGACAAGGTCGCTCCGGAATGAGTCCTCGCTGCTGAAACGGACTTCCAGGCCCTGGCTCTTGATGAATTCGATCACCTGCACCGCGCTGTCGATGATCTGCCGGATCGACTTGCCATGGGAGAATTCCCGCAGATAGCTGCTTGTGCCGAAAAGAACGTCGATGCCGTCCACGCCGGTGTCGACGGCGAGCCGGGCATCATCGATATGGCAGCGCGTATGGGTTAACAGTTTGGTCTGCAGCCCCAGTTCGGCGATGCGCGTGCAGTCCGCGCGGCTCTGCGGGCTTGCAGCCGGCGATGTTAACTCCAGATACTCGACGCCGAAGGCATCCAGCAGCCGGGCGATTTCAACCTTCTGTCCGCTGTCAAAGAAGGCATTCGCGAACTGCTCTCCCTCCCGCAATGTCGATTCGATAATGGCAAACTGTTCAAGGCTCATACTCGCGCTCCCGGCGATCTTCTAAGGCAATAAAAAAACCGGTCCATCCTGTCTGGAATGGCCGGTGGCAAAAACTGCAACATCTGAGCAGGCGCAAACAACAGACAGGTCAGTCTGGATTCCGCTTCTTGCTCTTTATGCAGGTCAACTGAATCAGTGCTTCCTGAGTTCTCATCCGTTCTTTCTTCAGGGGCAAGGTGTGGCTCTAAGCCCCGCGCTTTTCTGATTCCTACTAATGATTCCTACTTGGCAGTCAACAAGGCACAATCATACCGAAAAGAAATACCGCTGTCAAATTCGGCAGCGGTATGCGCGCGGCTCAGTCTATACGGCCATATCTGCCGTATATTCCCTGGTCAGATGTCGAGACTTACTAAGCCGAATCTCCCAAAACTTACAAAGATAGCCCAGTAGTGGGAAAACTTGAAAGATGACCGACCAAAACCGGGTCACTGAGGGAGGACAAAGGTTGGATCGATCAGCTATTCTTAACTTGCAGGCCGCGAAGTCTCACCTTTTCAGAGAAAAACAAATGGAATACGCGAGGAAAACAACAACGTTCGACCTTCCAGGGAGCGAGCTGAGCGCTGATTCTCCATAAAGTCTCCGCGTAAGGATGCAAATAGGAGCCGAGTGCGGCATGTGAAGGGATTCAGTCCTTGCATTCAATAGTCCTGAAGTGCCCAAAGACCAATCCATCTTCCAGACTCTTTCGCGCAGTCTGTCGCGTGCCTCAGCAAGCAGGCAAGAATCTGTCCTCCTTCCAGTTCAACCAGCAAGAACACTCTTGAACGGACGTTAAATGTACGTTGGACACTTCCTATACGCCACATCTACGTATAGGGATCGCCTACTTCCGCTCGCCCGAAAATCGAGTCACGTTGACAGGCCTGGCGAGGAATCCCCTGGAGGGACTTTCTGGCGAAATTACTCTGGTAATTGGCCAATTCCGCAAGGCTGAAAGCAGCTGCAATACCGCTGTTTTCGGGCATCAGGAGCGTCTGCTCAACTGCTTGACACTGCCAATGGGGATAACTTAAATTTTGGCTGAGATACATGCGACAATTTTCGAATGCGAGCGCAGGAACAGGTGAGTCTTGGATCGAATTAGACAAGGTACCAAGGGAATGCAAAGGCGGAAAGAGTTTCTGATCGGTTCACTGATCGGCCTCTGTGTCATGCTGCTTGCTTTGCTGGCGGCCGTCGTAACGCCTCGTCCCCGTGCCGCCTTGGCACAGGATTCCCCGCGGGTTGTGATCTCAATAGGTGAACGTACGCTGACCCAGGGAGACGTCACCTACGTCCATGCCGGATTCTACAACATGCCCCAAGATCCCAACGACGATACCGAATTCGGCAATATATCCTTCCGGTACGATTTTGAACGTAACTCTGACGGCTCTTGGACCAACGCGAACAACTGCCTGGAGCACCTGGTCGGAGGTGACCTATTTATCACCAACGCATATTGGAGATCCCCTTGGAACCACGGTCCAAACGATCTTGCCCTTACAACGACTTGCCCGGTCGGCGACTACAGGCTGCAGGTGGTCGTAAAGGATTGGGACACCACCCCCCACACCAAACTTGTTACCAGCACACATGATGTCAGAGTAAATGTAGGCCCCTCTGTAGACATCGAAATGCCGTCCGGTACCTACTACCGCGGCACGGCTATTAATCCAACCATCAAATTCAAAGATCTGGCACAAGGCGCCAATTACACCTACGAGGCGTCGTTGATGGCCAGGAACCCCCCTAACTATGCCGAAATCTGCGAAGGAACGGGGCTGGATAGAAACAACACGTTCACGCTAAACAACGTCTCCGGCAACCCAGTACAACAATCCGTCACCATTACCGACGTCTGCCCCACAAATGAATATACACTCCAAGTCAAGTTGAAAGACTCCGACGACCGGCTGCGAGGTTCCAAAACAGTCGATTTCGAAATCGTCACGGATCCCAACGCCACTCCGTCTGTAAGTGTCAGCATGTCCGAGAGTTCTCCGGTCGCTCCAGGTACGGAATTCACCGTCACTTTCTCGTTTATGGATATTCAACCCGGCACTCAGACGAGGAATACCGATTATCTGACCAATACAAGCACAAATCAGGCAGTAGGCAGTATGGACTGCGGAGGGAGCCTGGTAGGATGGGGGCAGGACGTACAATCCGCGTTCACTAGCAACCCCTATGTAAATCGTGTGACGATTCCCTCCGACTGTCCCGCCGGCGCCTATAAGATGGTAAGCGAAATAGAGGACAGATTAGGAAATGACATTATTTCCGGTTCGATCGACTTCACCATCGGCGATCCAGATCTAACCCCAACGGCGCCAACTGTTTCCAATATGACGGCGAAACAGAATTCGCCGTTCAGCCAGCAGCTTCCTGAGGGCAGCGGCGGCGACGCTCCGTTGTCTTACAACGCGACCGGCCTGCCAACGGGTCTCACTTTCACCCGCTCAACGCGCACCATCACCGGCACACCATCTGCCTCAGGAACATCCACCGTCAGATACACAGTCACGGATAGCGACAGTGACTCGGACTACGTAGAATTCACGATCACGGTCGACCCCGATCTGACGCCTACCGCGCCAAGCGTTACCGGTTATACCGCGAAACAAAATACGCTTTTCTCCCAGCAACTGCCTGAGGGGAGCGGCGGAGACGGAACACTAACGTACGATGCAACCGGTCTTCCCGCAGGTCTAACCTTCATTGCCACAACTCGTACGATTACAGGCACGCCGACAGGCACAGGGTCATCTACAGTCCAATACACGGTCGCTGACAGCGACGGCGACTCGAATTCAGTAAACTTCAACATCACGGTTGAAGCCGATCTGACACCTACCCTCCCCGCCATTTCAGGGTACAACATTAGGGTAGGCGTACAATTCACCCAGCAGCTGCCGGCGGCGACAGGGGGAGATACGCCACTGGAGTATTCGGTCACAGATCTACCTCAAGGTCTAAGCTTTACCGAAGCGACGCGGACGATTACGGGCACGCCCACGACCGAGCAAGCCCCCACGGTGACCTATACGGTTCAAGACAGTGACGGTGACGAAGTGAGTACGACATTTACAATCACAGTCGCTGCCGATCTCATGCCTACGCTCTCCACCATATCGGGATATACGGCCAGAGTAGGGTCGCTGTTCAGCGAGGTGCTGCCGGCGGCGACAGGGGGCGACGCGCCGCTGGAATACTCCGTGACAGACCTACCCGACGGCCTCAGCTTTACCGAGACGACACGGACGATCACGGGCACGCCGACAGCAGTGGAATCTCCGACCGTGACCTATACGGTGCGCGATGACGACGGCGACGATGCGAGTGAGACCTTTACGATCGCGGTCGCAGCCGATTTGACGCCGTCTCTTCCTTCGATTACAGGTTTCACGGCAATGGTTGGCTCGCTGTTCACCGAGGTATTGCCGGCAGCAACCAGCGGCGATACGCCGCTGGAATACTCCGTAACAGACCTTCCGAACGGCCTCAGCTTTACCGAATCGACGCGGACCATCACGGGCACACCGACAACCGTGGGATCTCCTACCGTGACCTACACGGTGACCGACGACGATGGCGACGAGGCGAGTCAGACCTTCACGATCACAGTCGCAGCCGACCATATGCCGGCATTTTCCACCATATCGGGCTATACGGCCAGAGTGGGGTCGCTGTTCACTGAGGTGCTGCCGGCGGCGACAGGGGGCGATCCGCCGCTGGAATATTCGGTCTCAGACCTACCCGACGGTCTCAGCTTTACCGAAACGACGCGTACAATTACGGGCACGCCGACAAAGGTGGAAGCCCCCACGGTGACCTATACGGTTCGCGACAATGACGGCGACGAAGGGAGTACGACCTTTACAATCACAGTCGCTGCCGACCAAAAGCCGACGCTTTCCACCATATCGGGATATACGGCCAGAGTAGGGTCGCTGTTCAGCGAGGTGCTGCCGGCGGCGACAGGGGGCGACACGCCGCTGGAATACTCCGTGACAAACCTACCCAACGGCCTCAGCTTTATCGAGACGACACGGACGATCACGGGCACGCCGACAGCCGAGGAATCTCCGACCGTGACCTACACGGTGCGCGACGATGACGGCGACGAAGCGAGCGAGACTTTCACGATCGCGGTCGCAGCCGATTTGACGCCGTCACTTTCCACCATATCAGGATTTACGGCCAGAGTAGGTTCGCCGTTCAGTGAAGTGCTGCCGGCGGCAACAGGGGGCGATACGCCGCTGGAATACTCCGTAACAAACCTACCGAACGGCCTCAGCTTTACCGAATCGACTCGCACGATCACGGGCACGCCGACTACCGTGGAATCACCGACCGTAACCTACAAGGTGCAGGACGATGACGGCGACGATGCGAGCGAGACCTTTACGATCGCAGTCGCCGCCGATCTTCAGCCAACACTGGCGACCATAACCGACACCCACGCCAAGCTGACAAAACTGTTCACCCTTCAGTTACCCGCTGGCACCAACGGCGACGGTGACCTCGAATACAATGCAACTGGGCTGCCCCCTGGTCTTACCTTCGTCACATCCACTCGAACGATCACAGGTACACCGACGACTGCCAACAGATATGAAGTAACTTACACAGCAACCGACGAGGACGAAGACGTCGCGCGGCAGACCTTCTTCATCGAAGTATTCGCAATGCCTTCCCTGCAAGCTGTACAAGACTTCATGGCAACGAAGGATGACGTATTCACACTTGTGCTGACCGCTGTCTCAGGCGGAAGGGCGCCGTTCGACTACGATGCCACCCCTCTGCCGACCGGCCTGTCTTTTGTGGAATCCTCACTGACCATCACTGGTACGCCGACGGTGATTGAAGACATCACCGTCACATTCTCAGTAGAGGACGAGGACGGAGACACCGCGAGCCGCGAATTCAAGATCACCGTCAGTGAAGGGGACACAGCACCTGCATTCCCCTACGAGATCCCCGACTTCGATTTGCGAGTGGGCAATCCTTTTGCGGTGACGCTGCCCAGCGCGACTGGCGGGAACGCCCCGTATACCTATACGATTTCAGGGCATCCCAACACGCTCACATTCAATTTGGCCACGAAAAGACTCGCTGGCACGCCCAACGCGAGCCAGACCGGCGTGCACCAGGTTACCTATACCGTGACGGACAGCGACCTCGACGAAGTATCGCAAACTTTCGAGCTGGATGTCGCAGCAGACAACACGCCATCAACACCGTCCATAGGCGACATGCACTTGAAAGTCGGCAACAGTCTGTTGGCAACGTTGCCGGCAGGTACGGGCGGAGACCCACCCTATTCGTATACGATCTCGGCTTTGCCGTCCGGATTGTCCTTCAACCTGACAACGCGAATCCTGTCCGGCAGGCCAGACTCGGCCGGCGCAACAACCGTAACTTATACAGTTTTTGACAACGACAGTGACTCCGCTGCTAAAGATTTTACGATCAACGTCTATGCACTACCGTCTCTGTCAAACGTCTCAGATTCGTCAGGAATGAAGGACGAACTGTTCACACTCACGCTTCCAGCCGCATCCGGAGGCAGGCCCCCGCTCGAATACACCGTGACCGGTCTGCCAGCCGGCTTAAACTTCATTGCAAGCACGCGCGTCATAACCGGAACTCCCACCCAAGTTGAGATTGCAAACGTTACCTACACTGTTTCCGACAAAGACAACGATCAAGACAGCGTCACGTTCAAGATAACCGTGACCGACCTGGATCAAACTCTGGTCAACAATGACGACAACAATGACGACAACAATGACGACAACAATGGCGGCAACAATGGCGGCAACAATGGCGGCAACAATGGTGGCAACAATGGCGGCGACCCTCAGAACCCGCCAGCACTGACCCTTTATGACTCAACAGGTTTCTCAGCCACCGTCGGAGAGCAATTCACGCAGCAACTACCCGCGGCAAATGGAGGAACACCTCCCTACAGGTATAGCGTCTCCACCCTGCCCGACGGCCTGACATTCAACAGTGGGACACACACGATTTCGGGAACGCCTACAACTGAAGGCGCGACGGTAGTCACCTATACGGCGCATGACGACAATTCCGGCTCTGTCAGCGATGAATTCACCATTACTGTCAATGCAGCGCAGTCAAATCAACCAGGCAATTCAGGAAATAGCGGCACCAACCCACAGAGTCCACAAACACTGACAGTCGTCGATGTGACAGGATACACCGCGACAGTAGGTGAACTTTTCGAGCAACAGTTGCCCTTTGCAAGTGGAGGGTCACTGCCTTACGCCTATAGGGTCACGACCCTGCCCGCCGGCCTGGAATTCATAATGTTGAGGCGCACTATAACGGGAACGCCCACCATTACGGGGACGACAGTTATCACCTACACGGTGACCGACAGCGACTTCTACTCCGCCAGCGATGCATTCACGATTACTGTTCAAAGTGCCGGCAGCAACCAGGGACTTGGCAGCCAGGGCGGCGGCAACCAAGGCCGAGATGACCAGGGTGGCGGCAATCAGGGCGGCGGTAATCAGGGCGGTGGCAACCAGGGTGGGGGTAACTCAGGTAGCAAGAGCAACTCAGGTAACCAGGGGAACTCGAACAATCAGCAGAGATATGTTCCCCCGTCATCTTACTCTACGTCACAACAGCAGCAGTGGTCGACGACATCCGTTCCAGTCGCGATTACAACACCAATCATACTCAATGTGCGAAGAGGGCCAGGACTCAATTACGAAGTAATAACGACCGTCCCAGAAGGGACGCGCGCCAACATCTATGGCAGAGATCCTGCCGACGACTGGTTCCAGGTCCAAATCGTTGGGGTTGACGGCATGGTCTGGATCTATCAGGATCTGACCACGGTTGAAGGCTCCATTGATGGGGTCCGCATTTTGGAACAGTGGGAAATCGACCTCATTCCGTTTGCCGGCGATGGCCCTCTGGCCATCACATCGCCTGACATATTGAACGTGCGCTCTGGGCCGGGCCTCACCTACGACATCCTGACAACCGTTCCCAAGGGAACGCAGGCTACGATCATAGGGATCGGGCCCAACTCCGAATGGTATAAGGTCAGGTTGGGCGTGCTCAGCGAACCTGCCTGGATCTACGCTGGACTGACAACCGTGACAGGATCGCTTGCAAGCGTCAAGCAGTATACGCAAGCTGAGATTGATGGGATTGCCACCGGAACTACAAACCCGATCGCTGTTACCACTCCAGCTATCATGAATGTGCGCAGCGGTCCGGGTACCGAGTACGACGTCGTTACAACGGTTACGCAGGGCACGAGGGCCGAAATTGTCGGCATCGGCCCGCAGGACGAATGGTTCCTGGTCGAGTTGGACAGCTTGGACGACCCGGCCTGGATCTATCAGGACTTGACGACGGTCGTTGGATCGCTGGCCGGCGTTCGACAGGTCGCAACCTGGCAGGTAGGACAACCGGGGAGCACAACCGCCTCAGATCGACCAATAGCCGTTACCTTCCCCTCTCTGGTCAACGTGCGCGAAGAGCCCGGCGAGACCTACAGTGTCCTCAAGGCGGTCGGCCAAGGGACCCGGGCCTGGATTACAGGACTCAGTCCCGACGAGGACTGGTATCTGGTCGAGATTGACGGCCTGGACCAGTTGGGCTGGATACGCTAGGATCTTACCGTTCTCGTGGGAACCCTGGACGATGTAAAACGCATCACAACCGCGGAATTAGAGATGCTGCCCGTTGCAATCGCGAACACGGCACTCCTCAATGTGCGATCAGGGCCGGACACCACCAACAGTCTTGTGGCTACTCTGAATGAAGGAGATTGGGTCGAGATCGTTGCCTTCAATCCCAATGAAGACTGGGTTAAGGTAAGGTATGACACTGCGGGGACACAGGGGTGGATCTACCGCGACCTGACCTATCTCGCCGGACCGCTATCAGATCTGTTGACTGTCACAGCAAGTGTACCATCGACGGATACCCAGGCCGCTACAATACCGCAAGTCGCCGCTACACAACCAGCGGCAGAAGTACAGCAGGAGGCCGACCCAGAGCAGGTACCTTCTACCCAGCAACCCGCCGCCAATTCGGTTACAGTTGAAGTTTCCCTGCCATCCAATGGCAATATCGAGCTCGAGGTTAGCTGGATTGACTCTGATATATGTACCGGGCTATACACACTTTACTACCGGTCAAACGCTGACTCGAGCACCTACTTCTCGTTGGAGACTGCGGTCGTCGCATCAACCGCCAGTACAAAGAGCCTGAGCTTCCTGACTCTGCCCAACAGCAGCCTGATTTCTACCTGGTGCGGCACCCATAGCGACGGCCGCCAGGTGGCAGAAGTTCAAGTTGACCCAAGTGTGGAAGGAACTTACAGTTCCCAGCCGTCACAGCCGGAGGTCGATGCAGTCGCCGCCGCGCCACGTGTCGAACCGTACAACTAAGGCTGCCAAGACAGGCGGGAGCGTACGAGAGTACGACACCATTCTACTACCCAGATACACACCAGGAGCCTGGCCCGGCTCAACCAGTTGCCCCCGCCTACCGTAGGCGGGGGCAACTCTTTTGGATGGTCGCGAATCCGACACGGCAATATCGCATGACTGCTAAACCAAGACGCTGCCGTCATCTGAGCCCAGGCAGCTCCTTCACTGGGCGTCGCATCGAAAAGTCCGTCACTAAACCCACAGTCAGGTCCCTGCAGTTATATGAACCTACCCGCTTTCCTGACCCAGACGCGTACCTTCGGGTACATCGGTATCGCTCTCAAAGTCGAGCCGGTAGCCATCCGGGTCGGTCAGGGAGGTGAGCCACATCCCATTGCTCACAAATGGTTGCGAAGCGGAAAGACCGCGCTCCACGACCTGTCGATAAAATTGCAACGCGTCCTCGCAGATGAGAACGATCGTGACGCCTTCGCCTACTTTCCCTGACGGAGTCCACGAATCGTGTCCTGAAGTGGGAAACTCCTGCAACATCAACGCAGCTTCTCCCAGAGTCAGCCAGCACCAGCGCAGCTGCCCGTCCGGCTCCCATTTGTCTCTGAACTCACAACCCAATCCATCCACATAAAAGCGAATGGATTCCTTCATATCTGAAACCCTGAAAAAGGGCACGGCCTGCTTTATGTTCATTCCCATTCACATCCCAAATTTCAGCATCAAGAAAAGAAGACGCACCGCAGTTTCCCTGCCGCGGCTGCGTACCATGTTCCCTTACCAGCAACGCTACCAGTTGGTGAGAGAGCCATCGCGGCGCCGCAGATGGGGCGCCTCCCAGAATCGGAACTCTTCCGCCTGCGCGCGCTCCTCGTTGAACTCTACACCAAGGCCGGGGCCGTCCGGCACAATATAATGGAACCCGTCCAGCTCCGGCTGCACAGGGAACCAGTCGGCGTCGTAGAATCGACCTTCTTCAGTCGGCGATACCCGCACCTCCAGCCAGGCGAAATTCGGCACAGCCGCTGCCAGGTGCACCGTAGCCGCGCTGCAAATGGGGCCGAGCGGATTGTGAGGCATCAGGTCGATGTAGTGGGCCTCGGCCATGGCCGCTACTTTCGCCGCTTCGGTTAACCCGCCTACATTGCAGACATCAATGCGCGCAAACTGCGTGATCCCTCTCTCGATATAGGGAAGAAACTGCCACTTGCTCGCAAACTCCTCGCCGATGGCAAAGGGAACGTCGGTCATGCGTCGAAGGGCTTCGTAGGCCTCCGGAGTCTCGTCGCGGATCGGCTCTTCCAGAAAGTCCAGCGTTCCCGAGGGCATGCGCTGGCAGAATGAAGCGGCTTCCGCCACGCTCAAACGATGGTGGTAGTCGATCCCCAATACGGGATCCGGGCCAATCGCTGCCCGAACTGCTGTCAGCCACTCAGCCGTTACGCCCAGCGATTCGCGCGGTTCGAAGAGATGATCAGGCGCATTCTCATCTCTGTTGGGGCTCCGGCCAGCCCGTATCGCCGGCCACCCCAAATCCACCAGCAACTTAACGTTGTCGATCAACTGATCTTTCGTTGACCCTCCCGTAGACGCGAAGCAGGGGACCAGCTCCCGCTGTTTTCCGCCCAGCAGCTGGTAGACAGGCACGTTGAGCGCTTTGCCGGCAATGTCGTACAGAGCAATGTCTATGGCCGATATGGCGGCCGTCAGCACGCGACCGCCCTCAAAATACTGGCTGCGGTACATCTCCTGCCACAACGCCCCCATGCGTAGCGGATCGCGACCGATCAAGAACTCCCGGTAGTGCTTTACCGCGCCTATAACCGCCAACTCACGGCCGGACAAGCCCGCCTCTCCATAACCATACAGCCCCTCGTCCGTCTCTACCTTGACGATCATCTGATTGCGTTGCCCTACCCAAACAGGATAGGTCTTTATGTCGGTGATTTTCATGGCGTTTCCCCAGCATTGCTCCTGCGAATTCGATGTTTTGGGTCTGTCTGTATTCGAAATGCAACCGCGGTCTTGCCGACGCCCTCATCTTCCTGCACCAGCCTACTTATAGGAAATCGACGACTTTCTTGGGCTTGCTTGGCACGCCATCGCAGAGTCATCGATACCATTGCCCGACAGGAGCTAACCGCCGATAGCCTCTCGTAAGCTCGCGGCCTCGGCGTCTGTCAGTGCCCGGCTGCCCGCCGCCGCGTTTGTCTGCGCCTGCGCCGGCGATTTGGCGCCGGGGATTGACACGGACACGGCCGGATGGGTGAAAGTATAGCGGATCGCAGCCTGGACCATTTCCTCACCGGGCGAGACGACCTCGCTGAGGCGGCCGACCTGCTCCGCGCGGGCCTCGAACTGGTCCTGCTGGGCGCCGCCTTCATTCCAACTTGCCCGCACTGAGTCGGTGAAGACCGAACCTTGGGCGTAACGGCCGGAAAGGAGTCCTTTGGCGAGGGGGCCGCGCACCATCACTGCAATTCCATGCTCCTGGCAGTAAGGAAGGAACTCTCCTTCGGGCGCACGGTTGAGCAGGGAGTAATCCACCTGCACTACACTGCAGGTACCCTCCCGGTTGAAGCGTTTGAGCACGTCAAGGTCGTTGGTAGAGATGCCGTAAGCGCGCAGGCAGCCTTCATCCTTCAGCGCCTCGAACCCCTCCAGAAATACTGTCGGGTCGCCGAGGTCCCCCTTATGGCACAGAACTACGTCCACCCAGTCGGTTCGAAGCCTGCCAAGAATTGCGTGGCCGGAGATTCGGATCGAGTCAACGCCCGTCTTGGGTATAGCGCCGCCGGTGCGTTGGCCCCAGTTGCCGATCTTGCTGACCAGTATCACATTGTGGCGGATTCCGGTCAGCGCATGGCCTACCCGCATCTCCGAGAGGCCGTTGGGGAAGCCGTAGGACTCGGCCACATCGAAAAGGGTCATGCCGGCATCGTACGCCGCCCGCACGGTCGACCATGCCGTGACATCGTCAATGTCGCCCCACTGGTTACCAATGTTCCAAGCGCCCAGCCCCACCGCGGAAACGGGCCAGCCGAGTTTGCCGAAACTTTTATAGAGCATTCAAGTGACTCCTTGTATTCACTTTGATTTGAAATGGGTTGCAAAACCTACATATGCCGTTCAACCCGAAAATTGTCTGCTATCACGCCAAAATAAGCAAGGAGGAAGAGGGAAAAACAGTTCCTTGCCATTGCGCTCCCAAACGCCTGCCAGGAAATCTGCGCCAGGCCCGGTAAGTAAGGCAGTCTCACAATCCAAAGTCTTAGCCAATCCGAGAGTAACTACTGAGCCGAATCTGATTCACAACCCTGAACGACGCAAGCAAACCCAGCAAAGTGTCTAGCCAACAGTGTCTCCTCCCCCCCTCGCTGTCTTACCACCCCTACCCCTGCAGTTCCCCTGTAGTTCCCCCGCAGTTCCCCTGCAGTTCCCCAGTAGTACCGCCAACCGAATACGCCTTCCGAAAGCCTGACTGGCGGCGAAGACGAAGAGTTGGTCGAGGCACACTCTTTCTGCGGCTGCGTCGTAAGAACCGTGAAAAATTAATGATTATGTTGACAGTTGCAAGATAATTTACTAAGCTGTCTCCCATTGAAGGAACCACCTGACGCGGAAACTTCTTGAGAAGCGCTCATCCAGTTGCGACGACGTCCAAGTAACTTGGCTCTAACATATCAGGAGTGAAATCGAAGTTGCCGGACGAAATGGACCATGCCGTTCTCGAGAAGGGCCTCTTGAAACGGCCAAGTACTTCGAAGTCTTCAAAGTGATTCGCTGCACTGCGAAAGAGAATGAAAGCGAGTGCTTGGATTTCCTGAATGCCCATACCAAATCGAATTGACGGGTTAACCTCTTATCTAAGCGCTTAAACGCAAGAGCAGGACGCTTAACAGTCGTTTAAGCATTTCAAAAGGTGGTCCAGGCTCCTCTTGCAGTTCTGACAACGCCAGAAGAGGGAAAGAATTCGATTGACCAGGTGCCCTGCCAAAGGACAGGCATGAGGCGAGAGAGTTCACTTCTGCCGGCCTCTTTCACGGTTGCCCACAATTGGGCTGAAAAATCGAAAATTACCAGGAATTCGACCCGTCTCCTTAGCATGGGTTTACACACGAACCGCTTGGACCAGAAACAACTGCTTCAGAGCAGTACCGCTGGCAGCATAGTCTCTCAGTGCCAATCAAGCAGGTAAGCTGCTCTTGGGAAACGCTAGGACAGGCGTATCAACTGTCAAGGAGTAGACACGATGGACAAGGAACGCGCGGCCATATTGAAGATGCTGGAAAGTGGCAAGATTTCAGCGGAAGACGCAAATAAGTTGCTAAACGCGATAAATCAGCCCGGGCGGCCAACGATGCCAATACAAGGACTGACTGACTCCCCTCAGCCAGCCGCAAAAAACAGGCTGCAGATAGGCAAAGGCACACTTCAAGAGCTGGAAGAAAAGTCGGCCTCCAACAAATTGGGAAAGCGGAGACACGACGCTGCATCAAGTGGTCAGTCAAGACGGGGACAAAGCCTTGGGCATGAGCCCGGCAGAACGCGCAGTCGCGGTCGTGGAAGCCAGGGGTGAAGGTCGTTTATTGACTTTCTTCCTCTGCAGTACGACGAGAAGCCAGCCAAGGGAATAGGCGTCCGCTATGTGTCTAGGGCTCGTTGACTTTTGTCTGAACAGCGACTTCCGGGTGCAAATTACGCCTGATCTTCGAAGGGCGGCGCAGCTGCGCAAAGAATATTCGATACGCCTCTGGTGTTCTCCGCGTCCTCCGCGGACAAAAAGGTGTTCTTCGCGACCCTTCGCGTGACTTCGCGGATCAAATGGTTTTGTCTAATTCAACATTCAAGCGAGAAACATCCCTAACAGGCCTGCAGGCTTTCAGTTCATGTTGACATCTGAACAGCCTTCCCAAAATGTCAACGGAACCTAGTCGCTCATAGCAGCGACACCGCTTAGTGCTGCTCAACTGAGGAGATCTGCTAAAGCGACTTTTCCTCTCCGACCCGTCTTTTCGCTGCTCCCCTAAACATGTCGCGAATCGGAGCACCAGCGTCGTTTGTGCGAGCCCTGAAGTCCCGGTACGCTCAGTATCGGCGACGGAGCTTTCAGGTCACTCCTGTTATGCCAGGGCGATTCTTCAAGCGTTCGCCATCCCGGCCGCCTGCAGTTCTTACTTTGACGATAGGAGTTTCTTGGGGACTTATCGCGTCGTCCCCTGCTATTCTAAACACTTGATCAGCCCACCCTCATTGTGACTGCCATGCCAAACCAGCCAAACATCCTTGTCATCCTCACAGATCAGCAGACACATAGCGCGCTCGGCGCGCACGGCAACCCGCGTGTCCAAACGCCCCATATGGACTCGCTCGTTCACAGCGGCCTAAGCTTCTGGAACTCCTACTGCCCAGCCCCGGTCTGCGGCCCTGCTCGCGGCAGCTTGCTCTCAGGGCGATTGCCGCATGAAACCGGCGTAGAGGTCAATGGACCTGATGTCAGGCCGGGTATCCCTACAATGGGAGTACACTTTCGCCAAGCGGGCTATCGCCCCTTCTATTCTGGAAAGCTGCACCTTGGGCCTAGACCCCTGAAAGGCATCCAACAGCTGGGCGGCATGCAGGGCTTTGAATTTCTCTGCGACGAGTACCCTCAAGGCGTTCAGCCTCAACTTGGAAGCGACACCGATCCGATTTGGGCAGAGCATGCTGCGGAGTTCTTGCATAACCAAAGTCCGCAAGAGACCGGCGCCGCTGAACCCTTCCTGCTGGTTGCCTCACTCCACAATCCTCACGACATCTGCTACTGGGTAATGGAGTGGCATCACATAGTCGACATTGCGCCAGACAGCGACCTGCCCCCGCTACCCGCAAACTTCCAACCAGTTGCCGACGAGCCTGAATTTGTAGAGCTGTGCCGCCACCGAACCGAATACGGTCCCGAGATGAGTTGGACACATGATTGGGGCGAAACCGAATGGCGCCGGTACCTGTACGCCTACGACCGCCTGACAGAACGCGTAGACCAACAGTTAGGCAGGCTGCTCGATGCCCTTGAGGAAAGTGGTCTTGCAAGTAACACCTTGGTGGTACTGACCAGCGACCACGGAGAAGGAGTGGCGGCCCACAAATGGGTTACTAAACTGATGCTATGGGAGGAGGTGGTCAGAGTGCCGTTTGTGATGCGGCTTCCGGGCTCGGTTCCACAAGACCGAATCGACCGTACGCATCTTGTCTCGGGGCTGGATCTGTTGCCTACACTGTGTGACTATGCAGATATCGCGCTGCCCCCAGGTTTACACGGCCAGAGCCTTCGCCCTGTAATTGAGGATCCCGCACTTCCGGGCCGGGCCAGCGTAGTGACAGAGCTGCAGGCTTTCATGGATGATGACACGAAAAAGGGCCGCATGCTCCGTACGGCCCGCTACAAATATCTCGTCTTTTCGCACGGCGAACGGCCTGAACTACTTTTTGATCTGGAGGATGACCCTGGCGAAATGCGAAACCTCGCCTACGAACCAACCCACCAGGAAGCTCTGTCAGAGCACCGTAAACTGTTAAAAAGGGAGATTGAAGAAACGGGTGATTCGTTCAGTTTTCCCTCTTAGAGCTATGGGCTGTCAAGGTCTGGTCCAGGAAACTATGAATCGCCTTCGCACTTTCTCTTCGTCCAGAAAGCCAGATAAGGCGGGCTCACCGCCTTGAAGTGCTCCCATGTCCCCGGCTCCGGATTCTCATCCCACGTCCTGTGCTCGTCGAATGCAAGAATCTCGAATCCGCCCTCAATCAGGCAGTTGATGAAAGTTTTCATCGTGTGCCGGAACTCACGCGGCCCGGGCACTTCGATCTTGTCTCCATTTTCGCCCTCTACACCCCAGGTGTCGCTGCCAAAAATAGCGACAACGTCGACCTCTCCGTCGTCGTAGACTGAGTTGGAAGAGTACCCTCTTACGGGATCGTAGTCGTCAGGATTGAAAGTCTGCGTATAGGGATTGTGCCACTGGACGTGATAGATTCCTCCCGCCTTCAGCACGCGAGCCACGCCGGCAAAAACAGGGCGAACATCCGGCACGAAGTTGATCGAAAATGGCTGGTAAACGATATCGAAGGCGTCCTCTTCGAAGCGTGAAAGATCCCGCATATCACCCTGCAAAAGCACGGGCGAGAGACCGTAATGGTCGGCCGCACGCTTGTCGTTCGCAAGCTGTTCGTCCGAAAGGTCCATTACCGTTACCTTCGCGCCAAGCAAGCCTATTGCCGCCGACTGCTGACCACCGCCCCCGGCGAGAACAAGCACGCGTTTGCCGCGCACGTCGCCCATAATTCCGGCCTCGTCCACCATCTCTCGTGCCGAGGCTTCATCCAAGTCGAGTTTGGGTCGCGAGTAGAGTATTCCGGCACGTGCCAACCCGTTCCAGCGTTCACGATTGAAGCTAGAAAGCTCATCCATTTTCCGATTCTATCCCAGTCCTGTCTGTTAAACGGCGGTAATTGCCGTCAGTAAGGTTGTAATTCAATGAGCCAAAATTTCTTGTCTGCAAAGAGGGAAATTGCCTTCACTTTCCTATCCTCGCCGAGAAGCAAATGATTCTCGCTCCTGGGCCTCAATTTGCCGCCCTCTGCCCAAGCAGCTCTTGCCAGCATGCTTGTCGTATGGTCCTCTCCTTGTAATGGTCGCTCTGTGAGACACCAAGTGGGTTGCCAAAAGAGAGAATGTTGACTGCATCCTGCGCCCTATCCCGGGCGTCCCAGTCACGCGGCCGGTTCAGCGCCTCAGGGTCATGATTCCATGAAGGGGCCGAGTTCCCGCTGGCGCGATTGAAGAGGAACTTGATCATATGGCGCTTGATGCTCGACCTGTTGCTGGCTGTTCCATGCCAAAGGTCATAATGGGTGAAGGCCACCGTACCGGCCTTGACCGTCAGCGGTACTTGCCCGCGAATGTTCGAATAGGTTGCCATCCTGTCCGTAGGCGCGTTCCGAAACTGCGTTGCCGGCACAATCACCGTAGGGCCCATGTCAGCCGTAATATCGTGAGGATAGTAGAGCCCCAGCAGCCGATCGATCTGGGTATTGCGATTGTTGGTGCTGTCCTGGTGCCACTGCATCGCGCCGGATCCAGGCAGCTTGCAATGCCAGTGCCGGTGCGAGTTTACTGTATAGTCTTCGCCCAACAAGCTGATAAGCGCCCCTCGCACCTGTGGATGCTCCACCACCTGCCACAGATCGGGCACCACCTCGGTGATGGCGTCGCCTGGATTGGCCGCCAGTTCATCCAGTTTGTCCGCGATCCGACTGTTCAGGCCCGGAGGCAGGTCCGGTTCGACGATGTGGTAGCCTGTAACGAGGAAGCGAGCCATGTCAACGTCAGTGAGCAGGTATTTGGCATCGATCATGTGACAACCTCCATCTTCTGCAATATGAACTCATATCCAACGACGTCCAGATCAGTGTCGCTGTAAGGCGACTGCAAGTGTGGAAACTGTACGATCTGCCAGCCGTCGACCACTGCATCATGTACCTTTGTGTAGGGCCACTCGAACTCTCCGCCGCTGATTTCAACCTGGAAATCCTCGACCGGTTCAATCAAAGTGTAGCCCAGAATCTCCGAAAAGACGCTAGGTGTGCGTGCATGCAGGTATAGTAGTCGTTGGCGGGGCTGGCTATTGGACTGCATATTCTTGCTGTTCCGGGCCGCGGAGTCGAGTGCGTCTATCTCTTGCTCAATTATATGTCAGGGCCGCCGCGTCGCCAAGCAATTGAGAGGAACAGCCGCAGACGAGAAGTGAAAGAGAATCGGCCCATTCCCGCGCGGCCGTGATTGGACAGCCAGAAGCGTTGCATTCCACCCGCAGCCACTGGAGCATCGAGAATTCAGTACACTGGGTCTTGGATGCCGCCTTTCGTGAGGACGACAGTCGCATCCATCAGGGCCATCCGCAGAACAACCTGGCCAACTTGCGCCGTTTGGCCCTTAACCTCCTTCGCAGGTAACTACGCAGCCACAACTGATTCGCCAACCTGTACGAGGCGAGCAAAGGTGTCCTTTCTCCCCTCACTGTAGTATTCTGGGCGGTCGGCCGCAAGCGGCCTCCCTTGTGCAGGGGCTGCGCCCCCGCAACGCCCCCCTA
>MKWU01000361.1_pt1 | contig 86844 bp, 74 predicted proteins | sample 809101 | NCBI WGS metagenome assembly MKWU01 (sample SAMN05860141, study PRJNA318959) | sponge metagenome | host: Aplysina aerophoba | place: Slovenia: Piran, Adriatic Sea, Gulf of Piran | collected 2013-05-07
GGCCACGACGTCATCCGCCGCATGACCTTCGGCGGCGGGTAGGGGGGACGCGCCGCTCCAGGCGAGCGTCCGCGAGGATTTCACGGGCGCGACGGTTGGCCGGGTGGCCGTGGACTGTTATGTTATTGTAAGCCTTCGGGCGAGCCGTGGGAAATCTGACGACGGTTCGTGATCCGGACCGAATCGAGGTGCCGCAAGGGGGCTGGTAACGCGGAGAACCCTGCGCTATCGTCGGGCGCATGGTGGTTCTCGACGCTGATCTTGCCACGACAGACCTGACGCCGGTCGAGGTCGACGGGGGGATACGGTTTTCTCCCGCGCTCGGGCCCGGGCACGAGCCGTGCGATTTGCTGACGCTGTACGAGCGCGAGCGCGCCCGTGCGGACCGGGAACAGGCGCGAGCGGACGCGGCGGAGGTGCGCTGCGATGAGTTGCGCCGGGCCGAGGTGGTCACCCGTAGCGATGCAGGTGCGTGGAAATCGCGGTTCGGCAAGTGCCGCGACAAGCTGACGGCGGTCGAGGAGGAGACAAAGAAGCTCCGCCGCACGGTGCAGGCGGCGCTGTCCTTGCAGCCGGAGCTGGAGCGGCTGGACGCACTCTTTTGCGAAGCCGACGCCGAGATTGGCGGGCACGTCAAAGTCGGTTCCGTGCGCATGATGATTGGCCAGGTATGCGCGGCCATGCAGGCAGTAGAGGCCGGCCGGCGGCGACCGGCCCCGAGATTGTCGCAGCATCTGGACGGCAGGGTCGCGACGCTGGAGCAGGAGAACCGGAAGCTCCGCAAGGCTTTGGAGGCAGCCGAGGGCCACAAGGAGACGATCCGGTGGCAAAACCGCGAGATCGTTCGGCATGTCGCGGAACTGCGGCGATTGCGCGACCAGAACGAGACGGTCCGGTCGCTGTCCGCCGAGACCTACCGACTGGGTACTGCCCTGGGGTCGAGCGAACACGAAAAGGAGAAGTTGAAGCGCCGGATTGTGAAGCTCCGGGCGGTCGGAGCGACGCTGTCGAAGTTGCCGTTCGACGAGGCCGTTCACCTGCGCAACGTCCTGAGGAGGTCGCGGCGCCAGAAGGCCGCGATCAGGTTCCTGACCAGGGAGAACGCCCGGCTGCGCAAGGCCGTGAAGGCGGCGAAGACCGGCCGGGCGTCGGCGGAAGAGCGGCTTGCCGGGCTGCGCACGGTCAGGAAAACGCTGTCGACAAAGCTGGCCGGCTTGGACGCCGAGCTGCGCAAGGTTCTACGCCGGTCGCGGCGCCAGAAGAGCACGATCAAGACCCTGTCGAGGGAGAACGCCCGGTTGCGCAGAACCGTGAAGGGCCTGCGGAACCGGATCGAGGCGCTGGAAGCCGAGACCGCGAGGCTCCGGGCAACCGGGAAGGTGCTGTCGAGGCGGCTCTACGGGCGCAAGAGCGAGCAGCAGAAGAAACCGCGGTCGGAACGCAAGCGCGGTCAGCAGCGCGGCGCGCCCGGCCACGGCCGCACCCGGCGGCCCGGGCTCGAGGAGCGCCCCGAAGTCCTCGCCCTGCCGCCGGAGGCGTGCGCGTGCGCGCAATGCGGGCAGCCTTACGCCCCGAACGGCGTCGAGGAATCCACCCTCGTCGAGATCGAGGTCAAGGCCCACAAGCGCGTGATCCAGCGCCCGCGCATGCGCCGGACCTGCGAGTGCGCGTCCTCGCCGATGGAAGTGTCCGCGCCCCCGGTGGCGCGGCTGTTCCGCGGCACGCCCTACGGAATCACCTTCTGGGCGCGCTTCCTCTTCGAACTCAGTGTCGGGCTGCGCCCGTTGAGCCGGACCGCGGCATGGATGTCGGCCCAGGGGCTGGCGGTGTCGCCGGGGACGCTGGCGGACAGCCTGAAGCGCTTCGTGCCGCTGTTCGAGCCGCTGTTCGAGGCGATCCTCGCGCACCAGAACGAGGCGGCGGTGCGCCATGCCGACGAGACCTCCTGGCGTGTGCAGGAGCTGCGCGGGGAAGATCGGTCGAATCGGGCCTGGCTGTGGACCTCGGTCAGCCACGACGCGGTCTGCTTCCACATCGATCCGAGCCGCAGCGCCGAGGCGGCGCTCAAGCTGTTCGCCGAAGCCCTGCCCCACACGATCGTCGTCTGCGACCGCTACAGCGCATACAAGCGGCTCGTGCGTCTTCTCGGGGGCAAGCTGATCCTCGCCTTCTGCTGGTCCCATGTGCGCCGCGATTACATCGAGGCCGCGGCCGGCCAGGAACGGCTGACGCAATGGTGCCAGGAATGGATCGAGCGGATCGCGGAGATCTTCCGGCTGAACGATGCGCGGCTGGAACATTACAAGCCCGGCCGCAAACGCCAGACTGCGGCGTTCAGGAAAGCGACGCGCAAACTGAAGAAGGCGCTCGACCGCCTGTTCGCGCACGCCGAGGCGGAGCTGGCCGCTCTGCCGGAGCACGCGCGCGAAGGCAAGGCGCTGCGCTCGCTTCTCAACCATCGCGAGGGGCTGTGCGTCTTCGTCGACCACCCGCAAGTGCCTCTCACGAATAATGTCGCCGAAAGAATCTTGCGTGGTCCGGCAATCGGACGAGGGCTGAGCTTCGGTTCCAACAGCGAGGACGGCGCGGAGTTCACCGCGATCATGTACTCGGTCGTCGGCACGCTCTCGATGAACGGCATCGACGTGCTGCGCTGGCTGGAAGCGTGGCTGGCGGCGTGTGCGGAAAATGGCCGCCAGCCCCCGGACGACCTGTCGGCCTGGCTGCCCTGGTCGATGAGCGAGGAGCGCAGGCTCAAGTTCACGGCGCAGGAATGACCGACGCCGTCGAGTGCCGCTATTACGGCCGCGACTTCACCGCCGATGAAATGGCGCTGCTGCGCGCCCTGATCGCCGGGCCTCCGGCGCTCAACCGCCATGCCCTGTCGAAGGAGTTCTGCCGGCACATCGGCTGGCTCAAGCCCGACGGCGGCCTCAAGGACATGATGGCCCGCGTCGTCATGCTCGCCATGCACCGCGACGGTGTGATCGCCCTGCCGCCGCCGATGGGCAAGCAAGGCCGGCCCAAGCCCATGGTCTTCGGACCGGAGACCGAGCCGCCGCTGTTCCCCGCACCGACGACGCTTGACGAGGTGCGCCCGCTCGACTTCCGCACCATCGTGCGCGAGACCCGCGAGGGCAAGCTGTGGAACGAGTTCGTCGCCCGCTACCACTACCTCGGATACAAGACCCTGGTCGGGGCCCAGATGCGCTACGCCGTCCATGATCGAAACGGCTGGCCGCTCGCCATGCTCGGCTTCTCCACCGCCGCCTGGAAGCTCGCTCCGCGCGACAACTTCATCGGGTGGACGCCCCGAATGCGCGAGAAGAACCTCCCGCTGGTGGTCGACAATCCGCGCTTCCTGATATTGCCGTGGATCGAGATCCCCAACCTCGGCTCGCACATCCTCGCCATCGTGCGCCGCCGCCTGCCCGGGGACTGGACCGAGCGATACAACACCACGCCCGTGCTGATCGAGACCTTCGTCGAGACCCCGCGCTACACCGGCGCCGTCTACCGGGCCTCCGGCTGGATCCATGTCGGAACCACCCAGGGGCGCGGGCGCTACGACCGGCACAAGCAGTACGACAAGCCGAAAAAGGATGTCTGGCTCCGGCCCCTCCGACGCGATTGGCAGCGAACCCTCAATCGCTGATATCGCCGTCCTCTCCACGGCTCGCCCGAAGGCTTACCATGTTATTTCGTAACTCTCAATGCCGCGGTGCCACCCGGAGCCACCGGCGCTCCCCTCGGGTGATACAACCCGCATACTACTTGATCACACAAATAGGTATTTTGTCTTTTTCTTCATATAATCCGGTGGCTTAGATCGATACTCCATCCAACGGACACCAAGACCGGTGCAAGGAGGGTACCCCTTTCGGGGCCCGCCTGCGCCGTGATTTCGGATCTGCCCCGGGTTCCCGGCAATCCTTGGGTCATCCCCGGGCGGAATGCAGGCGCGCCCCTCAGGAACCTCCAATACCCCTGGGAGATCCTGCGCGCGCGGGCTGGTCTGGAGGATGTCCGTATCCACGATCTTCGCCACTCGTTTGCGTCGCGGGCACTCGCCCTGGGAGAGAGTCTGCCGATGATTGGCGAGCTCCTCGGCCATCGCCGCGTCCGGACCACCGAGCGGTACGCACACCTTTCCCGGGACTCGGTAAAGGTATCGGCGAGCCGGGTTGCCGACAGCATCGGGGCAGCGATTCTTTCGGAGCGGGCCGGGCCGGAGTCGAACGGATAGCTACGGTGGCGTGAGTCACACCGCCGTGCCCGTCCTTAGCCGGGTGGCGCGCGAGGCAGCATTCGAAACCGCATATCGGCAGCGAAGTACCGTAGGGACCAGAGATGGCCAAGCTGCACGGACGCAGGCTCTCGAACCGCACCGTAGAAAGTCTTTGCGCCGACCATCGGGACACGGTCTTCTGGGACGGCGAGTTGGCAGGGTTCGGCGTGCGCGTCTATCCCTCGGGCGCCAAGGTCTACGTCGTCCAGACCAGGGCGGGCGGAAGATCGAGACGCGTTACCGTGGGCCTTCACGGGGTGCTCACGGCCCCGCAGGCTCGCCGGCGGGCGGCGCTCGTCATTGCCCGACTCAAGGCCGGCGAGGAGGATCCCTTGCCGCGGCGGGTCAAACCGTCGGGGGATGCCGCGCTCACCGTGGCCGAGCTGGCGGAACGGTTCCTCCGCGAACACGTGGCGGTCCGGTGCAAGGAATGGACCATGGCGGCCTACCGCGGCGCGATCCGCCGGTGGATCGTGCCTTCGCTCGGTCGCCTCCCGGTACGTTCGGTCGAGCACGAGCACATAGCCGATCTGCACTATCGCCTGCGCGGTATCCCCTACCGGGCCAATCAGGTGCTGGCCATCCTGAACAAGATGTTCAGCCTGGCCGAGGTCTGGGGCCTGCGCCAGGACGGCAGTCATCCGTGTCGCTCAATCCGAAGATACCGGGAGCACCACCGTGAACGGTTTCTGTCGGAGGAAGAGTTCCGGCGGCTGGGGCATGTGCTGGATCAGGTCGAGGCCGAAGCCGGGGAAATGCGCAATGGCGTCGCCGTGAAGTCCGCGGTTGCGGCGCTCCGGCTGCTGATGTTGACGGGCTGCCGCCGAAACGAAATTCTGACCCTGAAGTGGTCGGACGTCGATTTCGTGGCGAGCGAGTTGCGACTGCGCGACAGCAAGACGGGCCCGCGCGCGGTTCCCATTTCTTCCACCGCGCTGTCGGTGCTGTCCAGGCTTCCGCGCGTTCCCGGGAATCCCTGGGTAGTCGCTGGAGCAAGACCGGGAGGACATCTCTCCAATCTGCACGAACACTGGCATCGGATCCGTTCGCGGGCGAGTCTCGATGATGTGCGTATCCACGACCTACGCCATTCGTTCGCTTCGCGCGCCCTCGCGCTCGGCGAGAGCCTTCCGACCATCGCACGGCTGCTCGGTCACGGGCAGGTGTCCACCACCGCCCGCTATGCGCATCTTGCCCGCGACGCGGTGAAGACATCGGCGTCGAGAGTCTCGGACAGCATTGCGGAGGACATCCGGGTGCGCGGTTCGGAGTAAGGCGCCCGCCCGCGGTTACGCGACCGCAGCGCGAGCCCCCACTCTTCTCGAGGCGAATCCTTGCCTCCCCCGAGACGTGGCTCCCGAAGGCTCGCGGACCCTCCGTTTCGCCGCTCGTTCGCTTTCGATTCGCTTACTGACGGTTGAGATTTCACTGTCGATCCGAATCGTTTAGCAGAAAAAATATGAAATTCAACTAATTATAATTCTATTCCGTTTCCGTGAACGCCTTACGGAGGCTACAAGGCACTTACAGTCGCGATTGCGGGTGCTCTCGCGGCCCCGATGGCGGCGCAGGCCGTCGACTTCACGGTGTCCGGTCATGTCAACCGCGCGATCGTGTTCACCGACGTGGACGGCGCCTCGTCGACCACGAAGAACAAGGACAACGGTTCGAGCGGAACCCGGGTCCGGTTCACCGGCAGCTCCGACACGATGGCCGGCGTGACCGCCGCCGTTAACCTGGAGCTCGGGATCAATCCCAAAGGCAAGCAAAAGGTCAACAACAAGGACGAAGCCGCCGACGACGACGATGTCACCGTGCGCCATTCCGTCGTGTCCTTCGGCGGAGAGTTCGGCACCCTCAAGCTCGGCCACACTGGCGAAGCGGCAGACGGCGCCACCTACAGCGACAAGTCCGGCGTCTTCGGCGTAGGCCACGGTCAGGAGGCCGGCGACTCCACCGCCGCGAGCTACACGCCGGGCATGGGCGGCAGCCGGAATGCAGGCGTCCACTTCAGTTCCGCAAGCTTCGGACCGGCTCAGCTCCATGTCTCCGCATCAGACGGTGACCGTTTCTCCGCGAAGATCACCTTCGGGGGCGATGCGGGTGTCGCGTCCTATGGCGGTGCCCTCGCGTATCTCGATACGGGTGACAGCTACCAGGAGGTCGCGGGAAGCCTCGGCGTCAAGCTCGCGAGCGGCGTCACCTTCTCCATGGCGGGGGCCGGCCGGAGTGACGGAAAGGAGGGGAGCTTCGTGCAGTCGACCCTCGGCTACGTGTTCGGCAATAACGCGGTCGCCGTGAGCTGGTACGGGTCGAGCGACGTGTCGGTGACGCGTGACAAGGACACTGCGGACGAGATGATGTACGTCGGCAACGGTCAGGCCATCGGGATCGGCTTCAAGCACACCATGCCGAAGGCGGGTGTCGAGATCATCGCCGCCGTGCAGCAGTACTCGGCCGATGAGACGATGGAAGGCGACGGCGACATAGACGACACCGTCGCGGTCGTCGGCGCGCGCATCATGTTCTAGCCGGCCTCGCCCCCCTTTTGGCCCTCTCCCGCACGGGAGAGGGCCTCTTCCCGCCGGGGGTGAAGGAGAGGGAGATGCCGGACCCTGGCATGTCAAGAGCATTCCACGGAATACCAGAGGATTTTCCCGAATGAAGACACCGAAACTCACCATCCTTGCTGCGATTGCGCCACTGGCAGCATTCGGCGGCGTGGACGCCGCGATGGCAGATGAGATGGCAGCGCCCGAGATGCGTGTGTGGAGCACCACGCTGGGCGAGCCTGATGAAGAGGGCATGGGCGCGAGCCTCGAGATCGTCGCGAGCGCATCCACGATGGGAAGCAACGGCATGATCATCGAGAGCGTCAGTCTCATCGGCACGAAAACGGCCGAGGGCGAGGACGGGACGATGATGACGGAAGTGACCAGCTCGATCGCGTGCGGAGGCCCCATCATGGTCGAGGGCGGAAGCTTCATGATCGAGTCCGCCCCCATGGACGAGGACAAAGGCGAGATGGCCGAGTCCGACGACGATGCCGCAATGGAAACTCCGTGCAAGTTCTCGGTCTCGGGCAGCGCCATGCACACTTATCGTTCGTGGCATAGCTGGGATCTCGCCGGAACGGTCACCTTGGGCGAAGCCAGCATGGATTTCGCCATCGAAGACGCGGCTCCCGCGATGATCGTCGAGCCCGAGCCCGAAGCGGAAAAGGCTTCCTGATCGGATCGGAAGCAATCGTAGCAATCAACCGGATTGTGCCAACGAGTCCGTTGCACGCTCCCCGGTTCTGGTCTTCCTTAAGGCCCTCCCCTGTACCGGGGAGGGCTTTTCTTTCGGCAGGGACTTTCCCGCGCCCCGTTGAACGAAGGAGCCCCGAAGCGGAGACCGGTCCCGAGAGTCCTCTCCCGTCTCTCGGCGAGATCACCGACATGCATCGCGGCCGGCTTCTCATCCGGCCAAGACGGCTCGAACATGCCCGCGCGTTCATCGAGAAGGCACGGCCCTCTCCTCACGCTACCACGGGTTCTCGCCCTACATCGGTTACTCCATCGAGACCAATCGGGTCCAACATCCCCATTCATGACTCCTGCGTCCACCGGCTTTTCGGCGGCATGACCCGCACGTTCTGACGTGCTGTTCCCAACTACGCCAAGTCCGCGCGCACGGCGGCATCCGCGTGGACTCTGCCCCGCACGGGGCGGCTCGAAACGGATGCCGAGGGCAGCGGCGCGCAGCCGTCTTTGCCGAAAGCGAATCGAAAGCGCCACGGTCGATGGAAGCGGCCAGCCGGCCAAGTGATCTGCTCTCGGTTCACGACCTCGCCAGGCGGGAACCGGCTGTGTTCGGATGGCCTCGACCTGATCATGGGACACACCGACCCCGCGTCGGTGCGGCCACCGACGGACGTTGGGCGAAGAAAAGAAAACGGCCCTCCCCCGGGGAGGGGGAGGGCCGTTGAAGGTAGTGGTTGCCGGGTCCGGCTTAGAACTTGACGCGTGCACCGATGACCGCGACGGTGTCGTCCACCTCGCCACCGCCGTGCAGATCAGCAGAGTACTGCTGCACTGCGGCGATAATCTCGACGGCCGACTTCGGCATGGTGTGCTTGAACCCGAGTCCGATGGCCTGTCCGTCGGCCATCATCCCGTCGTACATTTCAGTGTCGCCGCCGTACGTGACGTCGCTCGAGCCGTACCAGCTCACGCCGACCGCGTTGTTGCCGAATACGTAGCCGACGGTCGACTGCACGAAGGTCGCCTCGTCTCCGCTGCTCCGGCTGCCACCCGCCATGGAGAAGGTGACACCGCTCGAGAGCTTGAGGCCAAGACCGCCCGCGACCTCCTGGTAGCCGTCGCCCGTATCGAGGAACGCGACGCCGCCACCGTAGGATGCGACACCTGCGTCGCCGCTGAAGGTGACCTTCGCGGAGAAGCGGTCGTCGTCTGCTCCGGAGAGGTGGAGTTGGGCCGGGCCGAAGCTCGCAGAGCTGAAGTGGATGCCAGCTTTCCGGCTGCCGCCCATGCCCGGAGTCCAGTTCTTCGCCTCGGACATGCCGGTCTCCTGACCGTGGCCGATACCGAAGACGCCGGACTTGTCGTTGTAGGTGACGCCGTCCGCCGCCTCGCCGGTGTGGCCGAGCTTCAACGTGCCGAACTCTCCGCCGAAAGACACGTTCGAATGGCGAACCGAGACGCCGCTCGCGCTATTGACACCAAGCTCCATGTTGACGCCGGCGGTTATGCCGCTCATCGTCTCCGAGCTGCCGGTGAACCGCACCCGGGTGCCGCTCGAACCGTTGTCCTTGTTCTGCGTGACTGAGCCGCCCGTGTTCTGGTCGGTGAACACGATGGCGCGGTTGACATGGCCGGATACCGTGAAGTCCACGGCCTGCGCCGCCATCGGGGCCGCAAGGGCGCCCGCAATCGCGACGGTAAGTGCCTTCTTGTGCATGGTGTATTCCCTTCTGAATAACCCTGTTTCGAGTCCCCCGGCCCCTGTCTGCACTCGTCGACCGGAGCTGAGGGGGCGTTGCGCAACGCCCCTTTTGAGGAGCGGGCGAAACGCTACCACTACCTTGGGCGCCATGCAACACTTTGTGCAAAAAAACTTACGGTGTTGCAAAAATGCCACATCTTGTCGTGCCGAACATCGTCCGGATGTCCACCCCCCGGAGGCCCGGGCGCACCGGAACGGACCGGTGGACCCGCATCGGCGGACGGCGGCACGTGGGGGACCGAGGCCGACGGCACCGCCGGTTGCCCGGGAGCGAAGCATCGTAGCAGGGTCGGGCCGCGCGGGTCTCGGGGGGTCGTTGCGCTGCTACGATGGGCACGGCGCAGAGCAGGAGGCAGGCATGGCCACCACCGGAGACGCGGCGGCCGCGACCGAGGCCGGACGATGGCGCGGGGAGCTTGCCGGCATGCTCGCGGAGCGGTTCGGGGCGGAGGCGGGCGCCTCGCTTCGGAGCCGCTACGAGCGGGTATTCGGCTCGGGGTACCGGGGACGGTACGGTCCCGACGGCGCGCTCCGGGACATCGAGATCACCGAGGCGCTCGCCGGGCGGAAGGACGAGGTGTCGGTCCTCCCGCCCGCGGCGGCGGAGGATGGCGAGCCGCCACGCGGCCCGCTCGAGACGGACCTGCTCCGCCCGCCCGGCTCCGATCCCCGATTCTTCCGCTTCCAGATCTTTCACCTCGGGGGGCCGGGCGGAGGTGCCGGTCCCCCGGCCCGCGGCGGCGGAGGATGGCGAGCCGCCACGCGGCCCGCTCGAGACGGACCTGCTCCGCCCGCCCGGCTCCGATCCCCGATTCTTCCGCTTCAAGATCTTCCACCTCGGGGGCCCGGTGCACCTCTCGGACTCCCTTCCCATGCTCGAGAACATGGGGGTCCGGGTGGAGGACGAGCATCCGCGGGTGCTTCGCCCGGCCGGCGAGGACGGGGAGGCGGTGTGGCTGCACGACTTCGGGCTCCGGCAACGCGGTGCCGGTGCGGCGGCCGACCTCGACTCCGCCGGCGACGCGTTCCGGGAGTGCTTCGCCCGGGTCTGGGCCGGCGCGGCGGAGGACGACGGCTTCAACCGGCTCGCCCTCGCCCCCGGCCTCGACTGGCGCGAGATCGCGCTCCTTCGCGCCTACGCGAGGTACCTGCGGCAGGGGCGCTTCCGCCTCCGCCCGGCCTATATAGAGGAGACGCTCTTCGCCAACCCCGCGGTCGGCTCGCGCCCCCGCGCGCCTACGCGAGGTACCGGCGGCAGGTCCGCTTCAGCCTCAGCCAGTCCTATATAGAGGACACGCTCTTCGCAAACCCGGGGATCGCCCGCGACCTCGTGCGCCTATTCCACGCGCGCTTCGATCCTGCGGGACCGAGCGCGGGCGGTGCCGGGGCGGACGGAGCCGAAGCCGCGGGCGCGGCTTGCGACGCGGCACCTTCGGACGGTGACCCGCCCTATGCCATCGCGGAGCGGATCCTGGGCGGCCTCGAGGCGGTCGCGAGCCTCGACGAGGACCGGATCCTTCGCACCTACCTCGAGCTCGTCGACGGAACCTTGCGCACCAACTACTACCAGCGCGGTCCGGACGGCCGCCGCCGCCCGTGCCTCGCCCTCAAGCTCGATCCGTCGTGCGTGCACGAGATGCCCGAGCCGCGACCCCGCTTCGAGATCTTCGTGTACTCCCCGCGGCTCGAGGGGGTGCACCTTCGCGGCGGACCGATCGCGCGGGGCGGGATCCGCTGGTCGGACCGGCGCGAGGACTTCCGCACCGAGGTCCTCGGCCTCCTCAAGACGCAGATGGTGAAGAACGCGGTCATCGTGCCGGTCGGCTCCAAGGGCGGCTACGTGCTGAAGCGCCCGCCCGCCGATCGGGCCGCCCTCGCCGAAGAGGGCGTCGCGTGCTACCGGGAGTTCATCGGCGCCCTGCTCGAGCTCACCGACAACTACGACTACCCCGCCAAGGGGGCCGGGGGTAGCGCCGGGAGCGAGATCACCCCGCCGCCCGACACGGTGCGCCACGACGGCCCCGATCCGTACCTCGTGGTCGCGGCCGACAAGGGAACCGCCACCTTCTCCGACACCGCGAACGAGCTCTCCGCGGCGGCGGGGTTCTGGCTCGGCGACGCCTTCGCCTCGGGGGGCTCCGACGGCTACGACCACAAGGGGATCGGCATCACCGCCCGGGGCGCATGGGAGTCCGTCAAGAGCCACTTCCGGGTGCTCGGGCTCGATCCCGCGCGCGATCCGTTCACCGCGGCCGGCATCGGCGACATGAGCGGCGACGTATTCGGCAACGGCATGCGTTGCTCGCGCCGCATCCGGCTCGTCGCCGCGTTCAGCCACCTCCACGTATTCATCGACCCCGACCCCGACCCGGAGGCTTCGTTCGCCGAGCGCGAGCGGCTGTTCCGGCTGCCGGGCTCGACGTGGGCGGACTACCGCGCGGAGCTCGTCTCGCGAGGCGGCGGGGTGTGGCCGCGGAGCGCGAAGTCAATCACCCTCTCCCCGGAGGCGATGGCCGCGCTCGGGATCGCGGGCGGAGCCGCCGCCCGAACGCCGAACGACGTCATTCGCGCGATCCTCCGGGCCCCGGTCGATCTCCTCTGGAACGGGGGGATCGGCACGTACGTCAAGTCGTCCGGCGAGACGCACGCCCAGGTCGGGGATCGGTCGAACGATCCGGTGCGCATCAACGCCCGCGAGCTCCGCTGCCGGGTGGTGGGGGAGGGCGGCAACCTCGGGTTCACCCAGGCGGCCCGCATCGAGTACGCACGGGCCGGCGGGCTCGTCAACACCGATGCCATCGACAACTCGGGCGGGGTCGACTGTTCCGACCACGAGGTCAACATCAAGATCCTCCTCGACGCCGCGGTCCGCGACGGGGCGCTCGACCCGGCCGAGCGAAGCGGGCTCCTCCACGCGATGACGGACGAGGTGGCCGACGGGGTCCTTCGGAACAACTACCTCCAGAACGTGGGACTCGCGGTCGCGCGAACCCAGGCGGCCCCTCTCGTCGAGGTGCACGCGCGCTTCATCGAGCATCTCGAGCGTTCCGTCGCGCTCGACCGCGCCGGGGAGGGCCTGCCGGACCGGGACGAGATCGCCGAGCGGCGCCGGGCGGGCGAGGGTCTCGCCGGCCCGGAGCTCGCGGTGCTCGTGGCCTATGCGAAGCTCGACCTCTTCGATGCCCTCATCGGCTCCGATCTGCCGGAGGACCCGGAGATGGCGGCGGAGCTCGCGGCCTACTTCCCGCTGACCCTGCGCGAACGCTTTGCGGCCGCCATTCCCGGGCACCGGCTGGCGCGGGAGATCATCTCCACCCTGGCCGCCAACGAGACCGTGAACCGGGCCGGGATCACCTTCGCGTTCCGCGTATCGGACGAGATCGGCGCGGCCCCCGAGGATGCGGTCCGGGCCTGGTTTGCCCTGCGCGGCCTGTACCGGCTGCCGGAGCTGTTCGAAGCTGTCGAGGGAGCGGGGCTCGCGGCCGCGGCGCACGTCGCGGCGGTGCTGGAGATCCGCAAGCTCATGGACCGGGGCGCGCGCTGGCTGCTCCGCAACGCCCCGCGCCCGCTCTCGGTGACCTCGGTGGTAGAACGCTACCGGGAAGGGGTGAGGATGGCCTCGGCCCTCATCCCGGAGCTCGCCTCCGAAGCGGTCCGCGGCGAGATACGGGCGGCGCGGGACAAGCTCGTGGAAGCGCAGGTGCCGGCGGCCCTCGCGGAACGGCTCGCGGTCTGCTCCGAGCTGCCGTCCGCCCTCGACATCACCGAGGTGGCCTGGCGATGCTTCGTTCCCGGTGGTGGCGTGGGGGAGCGGACCACCATCGCGGACTCCGGTATCGAGCGTGCCGCGCGGGCGTGGTACGGGGTCGACGCGCTGCTCGACGTCGGCTGGCTGCAGGCGCGTATTGCGGCCCTTCCCCGTGCCGATCGCTGGCAGGCGCTCGCCCGGGGGGGGGTCCGCGGGGGCCTCCTGCGCGGCCCCCCCGTCCCCGCTGGCGGAGGGGTGCGCGGGGGGCGCTCCGCGGGGCCCTCCTGCGCCGCCACCGCGTCCTCGCTGCCGGAGTGCTGCGCGAGGGAGCGGGCGCACGGCCCGATGCCGCGCTTCGCGCCTGGCGCAATTCGAACGCCCGCGCCATCCAGCGCTGGAGCGAGCTCGTCGCCAACCTCAAGGCGGAGCCGCAGGTCGAGTATCCGATGATGGCGGTCGCGCTCCGCGAGCTCCGGGAGGTGGCGCGCGGAGGGTCCGCCGGGGCCGTTGGCGGACCGGGGTCGGCATTGCGCTGAAGTCGGATTCGCGAAGCGCAATCCGACCGGGGATGGTGACGTGACGGGCAGGGACCGGGCTACCGCACCGGCGTCAGCATGGCATCGAGGTTGAGCTCGTCGCAGAAGTCCATGAACTCCCCCCGGATGGCCGCGATGGCCGAGTCGGCGGGAATCCCCACCGTCATGTGCAGCGAGTACATGGGCGCGCCGGTGTGGGGAGCGGTGTAGCTGACCGTCATCAGGTCCTCCACGTTGATCTCCCGCCGCGCGAAGAAGTCCGCCACGTCGTGCACGATGCCGGGCTGCTCGAGCGCGATGACCTCCACGGTGTAGGGGATCAGCCCGGCCGAGTCGGGCCGCGGGCCGGTGCGGCGCGCCTGCAGCACCAGGTCGTGCTCGGACTCGAGCTTCGGAAGCATGCTCTCCGCCTTGGCGATCGCGTTCCATTGACCGGCGAGCAGCAACACCATCGCGAACTCGCTCCCGAGGACGGCCATCCGGCTGTCCTTGATCGAGCAGCCGCAGTCGCGAAAGGCGGCGGCGAGACCGCGCACGAGGGCAGGCCGGTCGGCCCCGAGGGCCGAGATGACGAGGTGCGATTCGATCGGCGCCTTCATGGATCCGGAAGATTCAGGTGTCCCAGGGGGTAGCCCGGTTCTCGTTCGATTCGGGCTGGCGGTCCGGGTCCCGCTCCGAACCGGCTCCGGGGGACGAGTAGGACGGGTAGCGCTCCGCGCTGCCGAAGCGCTGGTCGCTGTCGGGAGGCGCGTCGTGTTGGCGGCCGCCCGCCGCTTCCTCGGCCGGGCCGCGCGGCTGGTGGTCGGAGCGGCGCGGCGGCGGCGGATCGCCGCGTGCCGTTCCTTCGCGCCCGCCCTCGTTGTACGAGGCGGCGTTCGACGCACGGTACGAGTAGCAGGCCGGGCACCAGCACGCGTCCACCCCCGCGGTCCGGTGGGTGAGGCCGTGCAGGCGGGTCCCCTCGCGGTCGAACTTCGGCAGCATGTCGTCGAAGTGCCGGGCAATCCCCTTCTCGTAGCGTCCCCATACCTCGTTGGTCACCAGGCCGGCCGCCTGCAGCAGGCGGGTCCGGGACTTGGAGACGAAGAGCGGCACCTCGGACAGGTTCCGGGTTCGGCCCCACTGGGTGCCCTCCGAGACCGACGGTCCGGCCGCCCGCTCCGCCTGGCGCAGGGTGCTCGACTCCGACATGATGACCACGCCGCGCTGGGTCCGGTTGGCGGCGTGGAACCGGGCCAGCATCAGGTCGAACCGGCTGACCACGTCCTCGAACGCCATCCGGTAGGCGTCGCCGCTCGTGGCCGCCTCCTTGTCCACGACCGTCGCGAAGAGCACGGGATGCCGGGAAACGAGAAGGGTGGAGTAGCACGCATCGAGCATCTGCCGGCGCTCGCTCGCGGCGAGTCCCGCATAGGTTTCCGGGAGCCCGCGCGTGCCGCCGGTGCGAAGGCGCGGCGCGTGGATGGGAACCTGCTGATCATTCGGAAAGAAACGGGCGACGGTGTCCGCGAGATCCCGTTTCAGCCAGTACGCGGCCCGCTCGAATACCGCCACGCCTCCGACCACCACGCGGTCCGACGACGGATGGGTACCAGATTCGTCGATATACAGGAGATACATGACTGACCCCGGATAGCTACTACCCGCATACCTCAAGTCGGGCGCCGGCGTGGGGCCGCCGCTGCTTGCTCCGGCCGGGCACCGCTCAGGCGAAGAAACGCGGCCGGCCGCGCGACAAGCGCGCTGGGGACCAGAGCTCCGAGGTCCTGCCGGCCGGTATCGGATTATCCATGAGCGGTACGGGCTGTCAATGCTGCGGGCGGCGGCCGGGCGTACTGCGGACCCGATCCCGGGCGACCCCGGACGCGCCCGAATGCGGGGCACGCGGCGAAACGCGGGGCCGGCCCGCGAAGGGCTGCCGCCTGCGCGTGCCCGCGGGATATGCGCTAATATCGCCGGTGTGAAACCCTGCGCGAAGGCGTGAAGGAGGTTGACGATGTTTCATGGAAGCATGGTGGCCATGGTCACCCCGATGCGCGGCGACGGTGCGGTCGACGACGATGCGCTCGCCCGGCTGGTGGAATTCCACGTTTCCGCCGGTACCGATGCGATCATCGCGGTCGGCACCACCGGCGAGTCCGCCACCCTGGACCATGACGAGCACCGCGAGGTGGTGCGCAAGGTCCTCGAGGCGGTGGCGGGGCGGCTCCCGGTGATCGCCGGAACCGGCGCAAACTCGACGTCCGAGGCGCTCGATCTTACGCGCGACGCCGCCGCCCTGGGGGCCGACGGCTGCCTGCTCGTGACGCCCTACTACAACAAGCCCACCCAGGAAGGGCTGTACCGGCACTTCAAGCTGATCGCGGAATCGGTGGACATCCCGCAGATCCTTTACAACGTGCCCGGCCGGACGGCCTGCGACATGCAGCCCGACACGGTGGCCCGGCTCTCCCGGGTGACCAACATCGTTTCCATCAAGGAGGCATCCGGGGACCTCGCCCGGGTTGGCCAGATCCTGGACCGGGCCGCGGACGGATTCGAGGTCGTGAGCGGCGAGGATCCGATCGCCATGGAGACCATTCTGAACGGCGGCAAGGGCGTTATCTCGGTCACCGCGAACGTTGCCCCGGCCGCCATGCACGAGATGTGCGCGCGCGCCCTGCGTGGTGACCGGGCCGGGGCGGAATCGGTGGACGCGCGCCTTCGCGCCCTGCACAAGAACCTCTTCATCGAATCGAATCCGATTCCCTCGAAGTGGCTGCTCCACGACATGGGCCTGGTCCCGCCCGGGATCCGGCTGCCTCTCACGCCCCTCTCGGCCGAGTATCACGACGTGGTTCGGGCCGCCCTTCGCGAGGCGCAGGGCGCGTTGCCGGCCGCGGCCTGAGCGACTCGCATGACCCGAAGGGGCCTTCGCGGCGCGGCGGTGCTCGCGGCGGCGGCGTTCGCCGTCGGCGGGTGCACGTACGTCGCCCCGACCGGACCTCCCGCTCCGCGAACCTCCGGGGACACCCTGTACCAGGGCGACACCAGCCGGGCATCGCTCGAGATTCCGCCGGATCTGTCGCGGGCAGGGGTTCGGGAGGCGTATCCGATACCGGGCGGCGCCCGTTCCACGGGTGCTCGGGTCGACACGGTGCTGCCGGACGTGCCGGACATGCGCGTGGAGCGAGACGGCGGGCTGCAGCGACTGGTCGTCGCGGTCCCCCCGGGCGACCTCTGGCAGAGCCTTCTCGATTTCTGGCGTGCGCAGGGCTTCCAGCTCGAGGTCGATGAGCCGCAGGTCGGGGTCATGGAGACCGGATGGGCGGAGAAGCGTGAAGATCTGCCCGTCGGCGGCCTGCGCGGGGCCCTCGCGCGGTTCAAGCGCGTCGCCTACGTGTACCGGGTGCGCGACCGGTTCCGCACGCGGGTCGAGCATGCGGGGGAGGAAGGAGCGACCGCGGTCTACATCGCCCATCGCGGGGCGCACGAAGTGGTCCGCGGCGACGGCTATGCCTGGGACCCGCGTCCTTCCGACCCGGGACTCGAGGCGCAGATGCTCGGCCGCCTCAGGCTCTTTCTCGCGGGCAGCGAGTCTTCCGGCGTCACGTCCGTCGCCGCGACCGACGCGGGCCGGGCCGCCCCCGCGCGGGCGGAGCTGGTGGATACGGGCGCGGGCGGGCGGCACATCCGCATCGACGAAGGGTTCGACCGCGCGTGGCGGCTGGTCGGGCTCGCGCTCGACCGGGGCGGGTTCACGGTGGCCGACCTCGACCGGAGCCGCGGGCTCTACCTCGTTCGCTACATCGATCCGCAGGCGGTCGAGCTGGAGAAACGGGGCTGGTTCCGCCGCCTCGCGTTCTGGTCGCGTCCCGACCCGGGCGAAAGTGGAGCCCTGCCGACGGACGTGGAATTCCGGGTCGTCGTGGAGCACGGGGAAGGGTCGTCGACCCGGGTCGTGATGCACGATGCGAACGGCGGCCTCGATACGAGCGAGAGCGCCGGCCGGATCCTCACCGTGCTCGTCGAGCACATCGAGTAGCTGCTCTCCGCCCTCGTCCTTCCTTTGCGGCGGCGCGCCTTCAGCGCCGCCGCTTCACGTGCCGCATCATCCGTTTTCGATGGCGGGCCTGTCGTGGGGTGAGCGCGTTGCGCCGTCCCGCGTAGGGGTTGTCGCCGGATCGGAACTCGATTCGAAGCGGCGTGCCGCGAAGCCGGAACCGGGTCCGGACGGCGCGGGCGAGGTAGCGTGCGTACGGCTCCGGGGTTTCCTTTGCGCCGTTGCCGTGGATCACCACGATCGGCGGATTGACCCCCCCCTGGTGGGCGTAGCGGAGCTTGATCCTCCTTCCCCGTACCACGGGCGGCGGGTGGCGAACGGTGGCTTCCTGCATGGTCCGGGTGAGGTCCGCGGCGGACATGCGGGTGGTGGCGGCCTTCCATGCCTCCTCCACGGACCGCATGAGCCCGCCAAGGCCCTCGCCGCGCAACGCGGAGATGGAGTGGACGGTCGCGAAGTCGATGAAGCCGAGACGCCGCGAGACCGCCTCGCGCGCCGCCGTCCGCGCCCCGGGAGCGAGTCGGTCCCACTTGTTCAGGGCGACGACCAGGGCCCGGCCGGCGTCGAGCAGATAGCCGAGGAGCCGGGCATCCTGTTCGGAAACTCCCTCCCCGGCATCGAGCAACAAGATTGCGACGTTGGCGGCCTCGATGGCCTGAAGCGCCTTGATGGCGCTCACCTTCTCGACCAGGTCGAAGACGCGCGCGCGCCGCCGCAGCCCGGCCGTGTCGATCAGGACGTAGGGCTTTCCCGAGCGTTCGAAGGGCACGAACACGCTGTCGCGGGTGGTTCCCGGCTCGTCGTGCGTGATTACCCGTTCCTCACCGAGCAGGTGGTTGACGAGAGTGGACTTGCCCGCGTTCGGCCGTCCGACGATCGCGATGTGCACCGCGTCCCGGCGGCCTTGCCCTTCGCCGGGGTCGCCATCGCCCTCTTCCTCGTGCGGCGGCTCCGGTACGAGCGCATGCGCGAGAGCACGGAGCCCGCGCCCATGCGCCGCGGAAACGGGGAGCGGGGAGCGCAGACCGAGCGCGTGGAACTCCGCGAGCGCGGTCCTCGTGTCGACGCCGTCCGTCTTGTTGACGGCCAGCACGATCGGCTTGCCGAGCCGCCGGATACGGTCCACGATCGCCTCGTCGCCGGCGGTTCGCCCGGCCCGCGCGTCCGTCACGAGCACGATTCGGTCCGCCTCGTCCAGCGCGCGGCCGACCTGGTCGCCTACCCGGTCGTCGATCTCCTCCGATTCGCCGGCAAGACCGCCGGTGTCCACGACGATGAACCGGGCGCCGTGGCGCCGCGCCGTCCCGTATCGGCGATCGCGCGTGAGGCCCGGCCGATCCGCGACGATGGCGTCGCGGGTGCCGGTGAGCTGGTTGAAGAGCGTCGACTTGCCCACGTTCGGCCGTCCGACGATTGCGACGACGGGCAGCACCGCGGGCTCCTCGCGCCGTGCTTCGTCGGGGGCCGGGTCCTCGACGCCGCGATCGCCGGAGCGCGTGCCCGACTCCCCGGGCGGCCGGATGGTGTTGCCGTCCATCAGTCCGGGCGCCCCGGCGTTCTTCCCGCCCGCCCGCGCCGCGCGACCGCGTTCACTTCCCGGGCCGCCTCGCGGGCGGGGGCGGCCCGGCGCCGGCCTCGAATTTCGCTCCCTCCATCGCCGCCGCCCGGTCCAGCAGGTCGAGCCCCATCTGGCCGAAGAGGTCGAGGAAGTCGAGCAGCACCCAGTTCTCCATGATCCGGCCGCCCGTGCAGCGGTAGAAGTCCATGACCCGGAGGGTCAAGGCCCGGCCGGTCGCCGGGACCCCCAGGTAGTCGCCGCGGTGGGTCATCGTCATCGAGGGCCACCCGCCGGTTGCCGCGTAGTCGCCGTCCCCGATGCGGCAGAAGTGGTGGCCTCCCTCGCGGTCGGGGAACGCCCGCAGGAACGGCTCGCGGTGGTCCTTCACGAATCCCGACCAGCGGTAGCTCGAACCGATGCCGGCCGGGCCGTACCAGAGCATGTCGTCGTGCCAGTAGCCGCCCGCGCCGGTCTGTCCCGCCGACTCCATCGTCTCCCGATCGTAGACGTGAAGGTCGCCCTGCATCGCCTCGACCACATCGAGCGCCGCCTCCCCGCGGCCGCGGCTCCCCGGGAGGACTCCGTCGCCGGAAGCCGGGTCCGGGAACGGCATCTCGGCTCCCGGCATCCGCGCAAGCGGGAATCGGCCCGCCTGGCGGAGCAGGTCCAGGAAATCGACGAGAATCTTCGCCTCCGCGATGCACCCGCCTTCGAGCCGGTAGAACTCCCCCGAGCGCAGGAAGACCAGCCGGCCGTTCGGGGCGATGCCGGCGAGAGGGGCCTGGAAGTTGCCGAGATAGTGGGTCACGGAGGCGGTCCAGTCTCCCCCGCCCCGCCGGTTGCGCCCGCCGATGAAGATGGAGTCGCGGCGGCGCACATGGGAGAGCGCCGCCCGGAGCGGTCGCACGAACCCCTCCAGCACCGCTTCGCGGCCCTCGAGGCGGTTGATCGGGTGGGCGACGTCCCAGACCGTGTCCGCGCTCAGGTGGGCCGCGGCGAGCGGTCCGATTTCGTGCTCGGGAGCCGCAATCACGCGGTTGAGGAACACGTGCGTCGACTCGCGCCGGTCGCTCATTGCGGGACTCCGGGTCGGGGGTGGAGAAGATGGCTCGCATTCATGATCTGACGGACACCGCGGACGGAAATTGCGCCGGCCCCCCTGCTGCCGGAGCGCTCCGCCGTGCGAGCAACCGCAGCCTCCCGGCCGGTCGGGTCGGCCGGAGGTGCAGCGCACCGAAACGGCTCCGGGTTCCACGCTGTCCGCACGATCGTCAAGTCATCGGCGCGCGCAGAAAAAGCAGCGAGCCTGCAGTGCGCGCAGGCGGCTTGCCGGATTGTGACCCAGCCGTCTAGAGTCGCGCAATCGCGCAGGCAACCGGGTCCGCGCCGGGAGAGGTCATGGCCGAGATCCAGCTTCGCAGCGTATCGAAGAGATGGGGTGGGTTCGTCGGCGTCGACAACTTCGACCTGACGATCGCCGACCGGGAGTTCCTGGTCCTGCTCGGACCCTCCGGATGCGGCAAGACGACCACGATGCGAATGATCGCGGGTCTCGAGGACACCACCGAGGGCGAGATCGTCATCGGCGACCGGGTGGTCAACGACCTCGATCCGAAGGACCGCGACGTCGCCATGGTGTTCCAGTCCTACGGCCTCTATCCGAACATGAACGTGTACGAGAACATCCGCTTTCCGCTGAAGGTGCGCAAGGTCGATCCCTCCACCCACGACGAGCGGGTCAGGCGCGCGGTGGAGATGGTGGAGCTCGGCGACTTCCTCCACCGCCGGCCGGCGGAGCTCTCGGGCGGGCAGCGCCAGCGGGGCGGGCGCGCCCCGGCCCCCGCCCCCGCGCCGCCCCGGGGCGCTGGGGCGGCCAGCGCCGGGGGGTCGCGCCCCCGCGGCCCACCGTCCGCGAGCCGACCGTGTTCCTCATGGACGAGCCCCTGTCGAACCTCGATGCGAAGCTGCGCGTCTCGACGCGGGCGCAGATCAAGAACCTCCAGCACGAGCTCAAGGTGACCACGATCTACGTGACCCACGATCAGATCGAGGCGATGACCCTCGCCGACCGGGTGGTGGTGATGAATCGCGGGGTCATCCAGCAGGTCGGGACGCCGACCGAAATCTACGACCGTCCCGCCAACACCTTCGTGGCCGGCTTCATCGGCTCGCCGGCGATGAACCTGGTGGAAGGCGCCATCGCCGGCGGCACGTTCTCCGGGGACGGCATCCGGATTTCGGGCCTCGACGGCGTGTCCGGGCGCGGGGCGGTCACCCTCGGCTTCCGGGCCGAGGACGCGCAGGTGAGCGAGGCGAGGGCGGAGATCGACGCGCCCGTCTACACGATGGAGCTCCTCGGGGACGCGACCATGATCACCGTTCGCGCCGGGGGGACCCTGGTATCCGTCAAGGCCCACAAGGACTACCGGGCGGAAATCGGCCAGGAGGTTTCCATTGCGGTGCGGCCCGGCATCTGCCACCTCTTCGACGCCGAAACGGGCGCGAGACTCGGTGCCGCCCGGAATGCCGGTGAGCCGGGACAGCCCGCCCGGTCCCTTTGAGAAGGGCTGACGTCGGCACGTCGGCGCACGGCTCGCCCCGCTCGGCCTGCACGACGCGGCGAAGCGACCGGCGACCCGTCGGTTGGGGTTGTACGGTCGGAACGGTTCGAGGGAGTACGGCCCGTTCATGCAGGAGAACGAGGATTTTCGCGCCTGGACGGGCGGATTGGCGTTCGAAGCGGGAAGTCGGAGATCGTGCCGGGCTAGACTTCGTGCGCGTTCAATCCCGGACGCAAACGGGCGTGTGAATCGTGCGCGCGTCCTTCCATCACCAGGGAGACAACGATGAATCTGAAGAAATTCGCAATCGCGGCGGTTGCGTCGCTGTTTGCGACCGGCGCTTGGGCCGGTTGCTCGTTCGAGAACTCCGTGCCGCTCAAGTCGCTCACCGCGGGGTTCGCGGCCTGGAAGGCGGTCACCTCCGCGATGGCCGAGTGCGGGAACGTCGAGTCGGAGCTGGACCAGGAGTTCCGCACCAAGCAGCCCGCCGCATTTGCCGCGCAGCCCGCGCTCTATCACATCGGCGGGGTTTCGAACGGGACCCACGTGCCGCTGCTCAACGAGGGCACGACCCGTCCGCTGGATGACCTCGTCGCCAAGTACGGTGGGCACCTGAGTCCCAATCAGCTCATCAGGGTGGACGGGCGCACGATGGCCGTCGCGATGATGGTGAACGCGCAGCACCTGATGTATCGCGAGGACATCCTGAACGACCTCGGCATCGCGGTCCCCGCCACGTACGAGGAGGTGCTCGCCGCCGCCGAGGCGATCAAGCAGGCCGGGGCCGTCGACTACCCGCTCGGGGGCACCTACAAGACCGGGTGGAACCTCGCCGAGGAGTTCGTGAACATGTACCTCGGCCACGGGGGCGAGTTCTTCGCTGCGGGCAACCAGCCCGCGATCGACAACGAGAAGGGGGTGGCGTCCCTCGAGATGATGAAGCGGCTCACCGCCTACATGGATCCCGAGTACCTCGTCTCCGATTCCACCTACGTCCAGCAGCAGTTCCAGCAGGGCAAGGTCGCGCTCGCGAACCTGTGGGCGACCCGCGCCGGGGCGATGGACGACGCGGCGGAGAGCCAGGTGGTCGGCAAGGTGAAGATGGCCTCCGCACCCTCCATCGAAGCCGGAGGGCGTCCCGCCTCCACCCTTTGGTGGGACGGCATCGTGATCGCGAAGAACATCACGGACGAGGAAGCGGATGCCGCCTTCCGGGTGGCGATGGAAGGCATCGATCGGGAGATGGTCGAGGCGAACAACGCCGCCGCGGTATGGCTGATCGACGGATTCCAGCCGGGCGCCATGGCGGCGGGCGCGGCGGCGACCGCGGCCAACGGCGCGGTCCCCTACCCGGCGAGCTCGCAGATGGGGATCATGCACTCCGCTCTCGGCAACGGCATCGCCGACTTCCTGACCGGCGCGAAGGACGCCGCGACCGCGCTCGCGGACATCGAGGCCGAGTACCTGACCGCCGCGAAGGAGAAGGGGCTGGTCCAGTAGGCAATCGACCTCCGGGGGGCCGTCGGGCCCTCCGGGCCTCCGCGCGGTCCGGGAGAGGAGGCTGCGAATGAAGTTCAGGACTTTCGCCGCCTTCGTCGGCCCCTCCCTCTTCCTCATGTTCGTCTTCATCGCCGCGCCGCTCGTCAGCGTGTTCTGGCAGAGCTTCCATGTGACGAAGGCCCGGTTCGAGACCGTCGAAGTGGAGACCTGCACCCCGGGGTTCCTCAAGCCGACCTGCGTGACGGAGATGGTGACCCGGCCGGTTCTCGACGAGCACGGGCAGCCCCGGCTGGAGACGCGGTTCACGGGATTCGGGAGCTACCGCAACGTCCTCGAGCCCGACCGCACGCTCGCGGCGCTCCGCGACCTGGACTGGCGCGCGCTCCTCACGATCGACTTCTGGAAGGCCCTCCGGTTCACGCTCACGTTCACCCTGATCACCCTGCCGCTCGTCATCGGGGGCGGGCTGGTCATCGCGGTCGTCGTCAACAACGTCGCCCGATCGCTGCGCGGTCCGGTCATCTTCGTCTCCCTGCTGCCGTTCATCATCACGCCCGTCATCGGCGCCCTCTCCATCCGCTGGCTCTTCATCGGCGACGGGATCATGACCGCTTTCCTCGAGTGGTGGCTCGAGCGCGACATCGCGATGTTCGCGCAAGGGTGGACGATCGAGCTGCTCATGCTCTTCTACCGGGTGTGGCACGTTGCGCCGTTCGCATTCGTGGTCTTCTACGCGGGCCTGCAGACGGTGAACCAGGACACGCTCGAGTCCGCGATCATCGACGGGGCGAGCCGCTGGGAGCGGCTCCGCTACGTCGTCATCCCGCACCTGATGCCGCTCATCGTCTTCGTCGCGCTCATCCACCTCATGGATGCGTACCGGGTCTTCGAGGAGGTGGTGGGGTTCTCCAGCCAGGCGCACGTCATTTCACTGCAGTGGCTCACCTATGACCTCCTGACCCCCGACGACAGCGGCAACCGGGCGATCTCGCGCGCCTCGGCGAGCGCCATGCTCACCATGGTCGGCATCGTCATCCTCCTCGTCCCGCTGCTCCTGCGCACCTGGCGCGACCAGAGACCGGGGGGACCGGGGGGAGCCGGAGGGGGCCGGTGAGCGGGCCGCGGGCCCTGCGCCAGCCGATGGGGCTGCGCGCTGTCTCCGCCGGGTTCCTCGGAGTCTGGTGCCTGCTCGCTTCGTTTCCGTTCGTCTGGATCGCGGCGATGAGCTTCAAGGCGCCGGTGGACTCGTTCGCCCCCAATCCGCTGCACGTGCTGTTCGGTCCGGCGACCCTGGCGGCCGGGAAGGGTCTCTCGTTGCTGGATCTCGCGGCCGGCGCGGCGGTGCTCTGGATCGCGGTCCGCCTCGCGGTGCGCTGGCTGCCGGGCGTGGTCGCGCGCGGTACGCCGCCCGGATGGATCGCGGTCGGCTGGTTCGTCGGGAGCCTGCTGTTCGGGCTCGCCTTCGTCGCGGTCTTCTTCGGCCTCCTGCCCCTGGTGCTCGGCGGTCTGGACCCGGTGGTCGGCCCGCTCGGCGTGCCGGTCCTCGGACTCACCGCGGAGCACTACGAATCGGTATGGGTCGGCAACGAGTTCTACCGGAACTTCGTCAATTCCCTCATCGTGACGGCGGGCGTGGTCGCCGTCTCGCTGACGGTGGGAACCCTCGCCGGGTACGGCCTCGCCCGCTCCGGATCGCGGCTCGCGTTCTGGCTGCTCATCGTCGCCCTCGTCTTCCGGGCGCTTCCGCATTCGGTGCTGGTGGCGGGGTATCTTCCGCCGTTCATCCATTCGGCGGAGGTCCTTCGCCCGCTCCTGGGGGAGGCGGCTCCGACCCTCTACGGCAAGCCGTGGGCGGTCATCGCGGTCCTCGTATCCATCAACCAGCCCTTCACGATCTGGATGCTGCGGTCCTTCTTCCAGAACATTCCGCTCGACCTCGACGAGGCGGCGCGGGTCGACGGCTGCACCCACTTCCAGGCCTTCCGCTGGGTGATCATGCCGGTCATGTGGCCGGGGGTGATCACCACCGGGCTCTTCAGCTTCCTCCTCGCCTACAACGACTACCTGGTGACGTCCCTGCTTCTGGATGCCCAGAACCAGACGATGGTCCCGGCGATTGCGGGCTACTTCAACCGGGAGACGACGACGACCGACCAGGTGGAGGCGGTCGCCGCCGCGGTCTCGATCACCGCGCCGCTCTTCCTGCTGGTCATGGTTTTCCAGCGCCAGATCGTGAGCGGCCTCACCGCCGGCGCGGTCAAGGGATGAGCCGAAGAGGGCGGCACGGGGCCGTCGTTCCCGGGCGACCGACGGCGCCCTGACAGCGCCCCGGCGGCGCGGGAACCGGGCGAACGACGACTCCCCGGGGCCGGCGGCCGCCCGGACGCGCCGCCCGCGGCTAGCGCAGCTCGTAGGCGGCCAGCCTGCCCCGTCCCCAGTAGACGACGAGCCGGCCCGCCTCGACGATGGGGGGGCCGGCGAGCTGTCCGCCGCCCGTCGGGGTCCGGACCGCCGGGCGCCCATCCTCGCGACGCAGCCAGTGGACGTAGCCCTCGCTGTCGACGACCGCGACGAACGCGCCGTGGACGGTCGGCCAGGCGGGTCCGCGTCCGGTGAGGGAGTCCTCGGTCCATACCGTGGCGCCGGAGATCCGGTCGAGGGCCTGGACGGTGCCGTCGGTGGACGCGGCGTAGAGGAGGTCGGAGTCGGCGGCGAGTCCGGTGCGCGTCTCGATGTCACGGCGCCAGAGCACGCGGCCGGTCTCGCCGTCGAGGGCCGCAACCCCCCGCTCGTAGCTCGCCGCATGAACCGTGCCCTGCACGACCACGGGCTCGGTGTCGATGTCGGCCAGCCGGTCGAGCTCCGACTGTCCGCGTGCGGAGGAGACGACGGCCTCCCAGAGGACCTCTCCGTTCGTGTGCCGGACGGCGGCGAGTCGGCCATTGTCGAAACCCGCGAACGCGACGTCGGACACGATGGCGGGCGGCCCGGTGCCGCGCACCGAAAGGCTCGGGACGCCGCCGTCGTAGCTCCACTGCGGCTCCCCGGTCCCCGCATCGAGGCCGAACAGCTTGCCGTCGAGGGTGCGCACGACGACCCGGTCGCCCGCAACCCGGGGACGGCTCAGCACTTCGCTCGAGACCGTTGACTTCCAGGCGACTTCCCCGGATCCGGCGGAGAGGGCGAGCACCTCCCCTTCCGCCGTGCCGGCGACCACGAGGCCGCTTCCGGAACCGACTCCGCCGGTAATCTCGGCCCGCGTGTCCGTCCGCCATGCCGTACGGCCGGTCCCGGCCTCGAAGGCGAAGACCCGGCCGCGCGCGTCCGCGACGTAGAGCCGGCCGCCCTCGACGGTGGGCGTGAGCACGAGCCAGTGGTCGCCGATTCCGGCGCCGGCATCGGCGGTCCAGGAGGTCTCGACCGCCGCCAGCGGCTCGAGCGTCGGAAGCGGAGGAATTTCGTCCTCGCGGTCTTCCCCTCCCACCCCGAGAAGGCTGCAGCCCGAGAGCAGGACCGCGCCCCCTAGCACGCACGCGCCGGCAACGCCCGAGCCGGCCCGGCGACGGAGAACCGAGCCGGAGAGCTCCTTGCGCGGATCGACCCGAACCGCGCGGTCGGACGTGCCGCGACACGCCGAGACCGAGGCTTCCTCGGGCCGGCCGGCCGGCGCGTTCAATGAGTCGTCGCCCGCTGCGGACAACCGGCGGAAATGGCGAATCGGTGCGGTCCTGACGTATCTCATGGCCAAATTGCCCCTCGGGGTGCAGGGGGATGATCAGGGGGTGTTCAGATGTCCGAGATCGTCCAGCTTCAGGGTAACCCGCTGCGCGCCGGCCGGAGAATCGGTGTATCCCGCGGCGGCTCGTTCCCATGCCTCGCGTGCCTTCCCGGACTCCCCGCGGGCGAAGTGGACGTCTCCGCGCAACTCGTCGCGCGCGGCCGTGAAGGGCGCAGTGGTCGTCTCGTCGAGCAGGGTCATCGCTTCATCGAGGGCGCCGGCCGCGAAGTTCGCTTCGGCGAGGCGCAGGCGGGCGACGTCGCGCAGCTCGGGCAGCTCCGCGTGGTCGATGACCCACCGGAAGTGGGCAATCGCCTCCCCGATCCGGTCCTCGAGCAGCTCGGACCTCGCGACGAGCAGCGAGCCGGCGACCGCGTACCCGCTTCCGCCGTGATCGGCGAGGAGGGCGGAGCCCGCTTCCCGCACGGCGGCGTGGTCTCCGGACGCGGCCGCTTCGCTCATCGTCTGAAAGAGGACCGAGGCCGTCTCGGCCCGGCCGTGCTCGTAGTCCAGCCAGAAGGTCCAGCCGGAGACGCCGGCAAGGCCGAGCACCACGCCGGCAATCAGGGTACGGCCGTGCTCCGACCACCAGTTCTTCAGGGACTCGAGCCGTTCCTCGTCGGTGCGATGAAGCTCCATGACGTCGTTTCAGACCTCCCTAGACTACTTGCAGACTACTTGCGCTGCCCGATCCATACGGATGCGTCAAGTCTGCACAGCGGTTTCACGAACGAGACGCGCGAGGCTGCTGCGAAGAAAGTTGCTGCACTTCTCCCCATATGGCACGTCGGGGGTTCACGCGTGATCGGGCGGCATCGAACATGTCTCGTCGGCCTGAGGCGAATCCTCGCCAGGCGCAGCCTGCGGCAGCCACCCGGTCAGCGCTTCCCTCAGACGGGCGCGCGCAACCGTGCTCTGCGGCCCGTCCGAGCGCAGCGGCTTGATGCTCACCTCACCGGCGGCCGCCTCCGCGTCGCCGACGATGACCGCGAACTCCGCGCCGCTGCGGTCGGCGCGCCGCAGCTTGGCTCGGAATCCGCCCTCGCCGGCGTCGAGAACCGCGCTCACACCAAGGTCGCGCAGCGCCTCGGCCACGGCGGGCGCGGTGCGGACCGCGTCCGTGCCGACCGCGGCCACCCACGCCGCCGGCGGTTCGCGCGCTGCGTCCGTCCCGGACTCGACGAGCAGGGCGACGAGCCGCTCGATTCCGGCGGAGAATCCCACTCCTGGTGTCGGGGTGCCGCCTATCTCCGCCACGAGCCCGTCGTATCTTCCGCCTCCACACACCGCATTCTGCGCTCCGAGCCGTTCGGTGGTCCACTCGAAGACGGTCTTCGTGTAGTAGTCGAGCCCCCGCACGAGGCGAGGGTTCAGGGTCCACGGCTCTCCGGCCTCGTCCAGCATCGCGCGAAGGGCGTCGAAGTGGTCGCGCGATTCGGAGTCGAGAGAATCGATGAGCCTTGGAGCCGCCTCGATGACGGCCCGCATTTCGGGATTCTTGCTGTCGAGGACCCGCAACGGGTTCGTCTCCACCCGGCGCCGTCCATCCTCGTCGAGGTCCGCGCGCCGATCGAGGAGGTACTCCATGAGGCGCGAGCGGTAGGCGCGGCGGGAGTCGGGCGTGCCGAGGGAGTTCAGCTCAAGGCGCAGGTCAAAGAGCCCGAGCCGTCGCCACAGGCGCGCGGTGAGCAGGATGATCTCCGCGTCCGCTTCCGGCCCCGCGGGGCCGAAAATCTCTCCCCCGAGCTGGTGGAACTGGCGGAACCGGCCCCGCTGGGGACGTTCGTGACGAAACATCGGACCCATGTACCAGAGTCGATGGACGCCAAGGTGGATGAAGCCGTTCTCGATGCCCGCCCGCACGCAGCTCGCGGTCTGCTCGGGGCGCAGGGTGAGGCTGTCGCCGTCGCGATCGGCGAAGGTGTACATCTCCTTCTCGACGATGTCCGTCGCGCCTCCGATCGAGCGGACGAAGAGCTCCGTGCGTTCGAGCAAGGGCGTTCGAATTTCCTCGAACCCGTAGGAGTCGAGCACGTCGCGGGCGGCCGCCTCGAAGTGCTGCCACAAGGCGATCGGGCCGGGAAGGAGATCGTGCATGCCCCGCACCGACGCGAGCCGGTTCCGGGAGCGGCGGTCCGAAGCGGGCATGGATGCCACCGGTTTCTCAGGCGCCCAGCCGGAACCGCGCGGTGCCCGTTTCCTGCTCGATGTACGGGGTGAGGTCGAACGGCACGCCATTGAAGTCGATCTCGATGCCGTGCGCGTAACCCACCACGACCCGCACGGGTGCTCTCCCGGACAGCTCGAGGACCGTGCCGGCCGCCGCGAGGTCGCGATAGATGAGTCGCTGCTCCGCATCGCGCACCATGAGCCAGCAGTCTTCCTTTACCCGAATGACGATCGAGGATTGCCCGCCGGGTGCCTCGACGGCAGCGGGTTCGCCCGGTTGCGCGGTCGCCGGACCCTGCTCCGCCGGCGACTCCGGTTCGGGCTCCGGAACCGGGACCGTCGCCAGGGGCTCCTCCGAAGCGGAGACCGTCCCGGAATCGCCTTCATCGACTGCTCCCGAAGCCTGGCCCCCGGCCGGGGTCGCCTCTTCCCCCACGATCCCGGGCACGTCGAGGTCCTCTTGGTCCGCCGGGGCTTCGGAAACCTCCGCAGACCCGATTGCCTCCTCTTGTGCCGGCGGCTCGTCCGACACGGCGCCGCCGAACGGAATTCGAAACTCGTCCGATTCGCCAAGGCCGCTCTCGACCCCCGCGGAGAGGTCGTCCCGGTCCGTCTGCTCCACCGTCGAACCGGTGGTCACGTCGTCCTCGTTCCATTGCTCCCGCCACCACAGGGCGCTCAGGACGATGAGCACCGCGATCACGATGAGGGTCGTGATGGTGACGGTGAACTCGGAGCCCCGCCCGGTCGACCGGTCGGAATCCTGGGAATGGAGCTGCGGTGGCCCGAACCCGCGCCGGTCGTATGCTTCGAGCAACGGTTCGGAGTCGATACCGAGCAGACGCGCGTAGCTGGTCAGGTATCCGCGCAGGAATACCGATACCGGAAAGAGGTCGAATCGCTCGGCCTCCAGGTTCTCGATGTGGTGACGGCTGAGCCGCAGTCGCTGCGCAACGTCCGCAATCGAATAGCCGGCGGCCTCGCGCGCATTGCGCAGCATCGCGCCGATGTCCTCCGGCGCGACCTGCCCTTCGTCCAGCGGACCCGAAACGGCCATCGTGGGTTACCACCCGCGTCCCGCGTTCGGACCGGCGGGTGCCGCGTGCCCCCCGGGGGACGGACCGCGTTCCGGGGAGGCGCCGATCACTGCATCGCCGCCAGGGCGCTTCGCCGCACCCGGGCCGCCCGGGCGACCACCTCGCCGGCGAGCTGCCCGCATGCGGCATCGATGTCGTCGCCCCGCGGGCGCCGGGTGATCGCGACGATCCCGGCTCCGTTCAGCCGCTCGCGGAACGCGTCGATCACGGCCTGCGGCGAGCGCCGGAACGGCGCCCCGGGGAAGGGATTGAAGGGGATCAGGTTGACCTTGGCCGGCACCGTGCCAAGCCGCTCGATGAGGGCGCGCGCGTGCGCGGGAGAGTCGTTGACGCCGTCGAGCATGACGTACTCGAAGGTGATCTTCTGCTTCGGATTGACCGCCGCGAAACGCCGGCACGCGGCAAGCAGCTCCGCGATGGGGTACTTGCGGTTGAGGGGCACCAGCCGGTCGCGCAGCGCGTCGTCCGGCGCATGGAGAGACACCGCTAGACTTACCGGCGCGCGGTGGGCGAGGCGGTCGATGCCCGGGACGAGTCCCGCCGTGCTCAGGGTCACCCTGCGGCGGGCGAGGCCGTAGGCGAGGTCCTCGAGCATGAGATCGATCGCCTCGGTCACCGCATCGAAGTTGAGCAGCGGCTCCCCCATCCCCATCAGCACGACGTTGGTCACCGGGCGGTCGAGGGCACGCACCGCCAGCCAGACCTGTCCGGCAATCTCGGCCGCGGTGAGATTGCGGTTGAATCCCTGCTGCGCGGTGGAGCAGAAGGCGCAGTCGAGGGGACAGCCGACCTGCGACGAGACGCAGAGCGTCCCGCGATGGCCTTCGGGGATGAACACCATCTCCACGCAGTTGCCGGAGTCGACCCGCAGAAGCCACTTGCGCGTGCCGTCCGCGGAGACCCGGTGGTCTTCCACCTCGGGCGCCCGGATCTCCGCGACCTCGCCGAGGCGTGCGCGCAGGCTGCGGCCGAGATCGGTCATGGGTTCGAACTCGCTCGCTCCACGGGCGTGGACCCACTTGAGGACCTGGCGGGCCCTAAAGGGCCGTTCCCCGAGCGACTCGAAGAACGACTCGAGGCGCGGGCGGGCGAAACCGATGAGATTCGCCCGTTCCGCAGCGCCGGCGGAGCAGCGGACCGGACGCTCGCGGAGCCGATTGGCGGTGTCGGCGCGGGGGGTCATCGCGTGCGCGGATGGATGTCTTCCGGCGAGAAGAAAAATGCGATCTCTTCTTCCGCGGTGTCCGGGCCGTCCGAGCCGTGCACGGCGTTCTCGTCGATCGAGCGGGCGAAATCGGCGCGAATGGTGCCCGGAGCGGCCTCCGCGGGGTTCGTCGCGCCCATGATCTCGCGGTTCCGGGCGATGGCCCCCTCGCCCTCGAGCACCTGGACCATGACCGGACCCGAGGACATGAACTCGACGAGGCTCGCGTAGAACGGCCGCTCCCGGTGAACCGCATAGAAATCCCGTGCCTGCGCCAGGGTCGGGTGCAGCATTCGGGCAGCGACGATTCGAAGCCCCGCCTCCTCGAAACGCGAGTAGATGGCGCCGATGCGGTCGGCGCCGACCGCATCCGGCTTGATGATTGAAAGTGTGCGTTCGACGGGCATGGAGTCGTCTCGTTCGAAGGGGCGGCTTCGCCGGCGACCGCATGCGCGCTCGCGCGCGTGCTGCGGAATCGTCCGGGCGGCGCAATTTTAGCGCGAAAACCCCGCGGACTTTCTGCCGCCGGCGCCGGTCGGCACGCAGTGACGGGAGACGCTCGGTCAAGCCGTCCCGAGGGCGGGGAATTGCGCCGGGGGACGGCCGGGTGACGCGCCGTGCGCTCCCCGCTCCGCGCACCGGCGAAGCGGTCGTCCGCCTCCCTTGCGCTCGCGGCGGGACGCGATGGGCCCGCCGGACCGCGGTCGAAGCGTTCGCCTTCGCCGCACCCGGAGCACGTGCCCCGGCGGCACCCATCGAACCTTGCGAATCCGACCCGGTCGGAGGTCTCGTGGTATGGATGGCCGGACCTGGTCGGAAAGCCGGCCGGCCGCTCGCTTCAGAACCCGATGCTCTCGCCGCAACCGCACTCGTGCCTCACGTTTGGGTTGCGGAACACGAAGCCTTCGTTCAGTCCTTCGCGGGCCACGTCCACCTCGGTGCCGTCGAGCATGGGAAGGCTGTTCGCGTCCACGATGACCTTCACCCCGCGGCTCTCGCATATCCGGTCCGAATCCTGAATCGTTTCCGCCACCGTGGCCACGTACGCAAAGCCCGAACAACCGCTCTTGCGGATGCCGAGGCGCAGGCCCAGTCCGGAATCGCGTCCCGCGAGGAAGCGTCTGACCCGCTCGGCGGCGGAGTTGGTGAGGTTGATCGACATGGCGGCGGTCCGGCTAGGCTCCTTGAAGGGCCCTGATCTTGACAGATGAGTCAAGATGGCAAAGCGGTTTCAGAAACGTGACGTACGAGGCTGCTACCGCTGGGGAGCGGCGGGGTCTCGAACAGGGATGGGTGGTTTCGAACATGTCTCGTCGGCCCCGAGGCGCAGACTCGCCGGTCTTCGTTTCAGATGGGGGCGCCCGGCCGGACGTCAAGCGCGGCGCCCGGTGCCGGCACCATCGGCCGGCACGCGCGGTGCTGGCGCGCCGCCACCTCCCGAACCCGCTTTCGCTCCACCAGGTCCGCGAGGTGGATGTCGCCGAGGAACTCGCTGATGTGGTCGCTGAGATCGGCCCACAGATCGTGGGTGAGGCAGCGCGCTTCGCTCTGGCAATTCTCCCGGCCACCGCAGCGGGTGGCATCCACCGTGCGATCCACGGCCACGATCACGTCCGAGATGGCGACTCGCGAGGGCGGCTGGCACAGCCGATAGCCGCCCCCGCGGCCCCGGGTGCCCGCCACGAGCCGCGCCTTTCGCAGGCGGGCGAAGAGCTGCTCGAGGAAGGCGAGCGAGATGCCCTGACGTCGTGCGATATCGGAGAGCGCCACGGGACCGTCGCCGTCGTGGAGGGCGAGGTCCAGCATGGCCGTGACCGCGTATCGACTGCGGGTGTTGAGTCGCATGTCTTCGTGGTCGATGTATCGGCGGGACGGCAAAATCACACATCCGGACCGCACAGTCAAGGCGGCCGAGGGGAGGGAGCGGGGCAATTTCACGCTGCGCGGGTCAAGGCCCCTCCCCGCGGGAAAGGGGAGAATGCACGCACGCTCCCTGCCGCCGGCCAGCGTGAAACGGCCCTGGGGGAGGGCGACGGCCCGGCGCCCGCGCCGGCGTCCGCCGGCGAGGAGGGCCCGCGACGGAAGCGGCGCGCGGGATCGGGAACGGCCGGCCGGGGTTCGGCCGGACATTCGCCGGAGGGGCTCAGGCCGCGCCGCGCCGCAGCCACCACCAGCCGAGCAGGCCGAGCGCGGCAATCGGAGCGCAAGCGGCGAGGGGCGCGAACCAGTCGTACACCACCCCGAGCTGGCTGAGCACCTTCTGAAGTATGTGGAATCCGATCCCGAGCCCGATTCCCACCGTGATGCGTGCGCCGAGTCCGGTGCGCTGCAATGGCCCCAGCACCAGCGCCAGCGCGGTGAACAGCATTGCCGCGGTGGAGAACGGAGCGGCGATCCGGCTCCACAGGGACGCTTCGAACCGGGCGGTCCGAAGTCCGCTCTCCCGAAGGCGCCTGGTGTGGGCCATGATCTCGGGAATCGACAGCCACTCCGGACGCGCCGCGAGTCGGTCCAGCCGATCCGCATCGGCGGGCAGGCGCCGTCGCATCGAGCGGACCCGCTCCGGCTCGACCGCGCCTTCGCGGAACCGGCTGATCTCCACCTCCTCGAGCCGCCAGTGCCTCCCCTGCGGGTTGCCGGGGGACGGGAGTGCGGCGGCAGCCGTGGACCCCGATGCGGACGCCTCCCCGGACGGGGGCGTGTCCGGGGAAGGAAGGGGAGATGCGCCGCGGGCACGCCACGCGGAGAGGAGCCGCCCCTGCGGGTCGAACCGGAACGCGCGGATATCGCGGACCCAGCCGCTCGCCAGTACCTCCCCCAGGTGCACGTAGCGCTCTCCGTCGCGCCCCCACAAACCGGTTCGGGAGCCCGACTCGGCGCCCGCGCCGATCCGACCGCGCAGGGCGGATTCGCGCCATTCGTACGCGGCCCGCTCCGCGGGTGGGGCGAGCCACTCGCCGATCGCAAACCCGGCCACGACGACGATCGCGCCCGCCTGCATCGCGGCGCGCACGAGGCGGGCGACGGACGTGCCCGCCGCCCGCATCGCGACGAGCTCCGACCCGTGGGCGAGCGCCCCGAGACCGAGGAGTCCTCCGATGAGCGTCGCGGCGGGCAGCAGGGCGACCATCCGGCCGGGAGCGCGCATGAGGACGAACCCGAGGGCGGCGGCGTAGTCGTAGTCCCCGCGGCCGACGTCGTCGAGGTCGGTGATGAGGTCGCCGACGAAGAACAGCGCCAGGAGCCCGGCGAAAACGACCAGGACCCCCGCGAGCACCCGGCGGGCGATGTAGCGATCGAGGATCACGCGGAGGCCGGGGTTCGCACGGGCAGCGGGCGGCGAAGGCGCAGGCAAAGGAGCGCGACCGCGGCTGCGAACGCGCCGTGTACGGGCCAGACCCCGATCCACGGCGGCAGGTGACCCGACTCGACCCCTTTCGCGGTTCCGACCAGGAGGCCGAGGTAGAGAAGGTAGAAGAGGGCACCCACGGCCAGGCGGTCGGCGCGTTCCCGGGACGCGAACGAGAGCGCGAAGGCGGCTCCGGCGAGCACGAGGGTCAGCACGGGCTGTGACAGTCGCCACTGGAGCTCGGCGGATGCGGCCCGATCGGCGCGGCTCGCGGACCACAGGCGGGCGGTGGACACCGTCTTCGGCCGTTCGAACCCGACCCGGCTTCCCTCTTCGCGCAGCCGCACCGTATAGCGCCCGAAGCGGGTGGTCGTCCAGTTGCCCTCGCCCGGAACCCCCACGTAGCGGCGTCCGTCCTCGAGCACCACGAAGCGCCCGCCGGGTCGCGACACGTAGCGCGCACGGGGGGCGAACACGATCTCGTCGGCCTCGTCGGAGCGTGCGTGCATGAACACCCGCTCCATCGTGCGGCCGTCCCCGGCGATGCGCTCGACGTAGAACACGGGGTCCGTTCCTCCGAAGTGGGTGAAGCGTCCGGCGACGATTCGCGTGAAATCCGCGGAGTCGCGCGCGGCCGCCTTCAACGACTCGTACCGTTCGCTCACCACGGGGGCGGCGGCGAGCGAAAGGGCGCCCGCCACCAGCGAGAACCCGACTCCCAGGACGAGCACGGTGCCGGCGAGAGCGGTGCGGCTCAGCCCGCCGGCCGACATCGCGACCAGCTCGTGGTCACGTTCGAATCTGCGCAGGGCGAGGACGAGCGCCGCGAACACCCCGGCCGGAAGCAGCGGCGTCAGGGCGTCGACGCACTTGAGCGCGACGAGCTCCAGAATGTACGAGCGCGAGACCTCGCCCGCGGCGGCCTGCGCAAGGTAGTTCGCGAAACGGGCCGCGACGACCACGAGCATCAGGATGGAGAGAACCGCCGTGAAGGTGACGAGCGTCTCGCGTATCAGGTAGCGGCGCAGGATCATCGCGAATCCGATGCGCCGCACGGACCCGCGACTTTGCTCGAAATGCAGGCTAGACTTCGGGGTTTGGCCAAGCCACCCGGAGTCTGCCGATCTTCTGAAGGTGAAGGCGCAGGCGCGCGGGGCGGAGGCGAAGGCAGCGACAATTCCATCCGGCGAGGAGGATCCCGGATCTGGCACTGGGCAGGAGCCTACAGCATACGGGAAACGGGACGAACGTTGATGGTCGACTTCTCCACGGGACGCATCAATCCGCTTGCGCGCCGGACAGACTGCCTCGTGCTCGGCGTCTACGAGCGGCGCCGGTTCACTCCCGCCGCGCAGCAGGTGGACGAGGCGACGGGTGGCGCGCTCGGCCAGCTCATTTCGGACGGAGATCTCGCTCCGGCGACCGGTTCGACCGTGCTCCTGCACCGTCCGCGCGGCACCTCCGCGCGGCGGGTGCTGCTGGTGCGCCTCGGCGCGCGGTCCGGCCTCGACGACCGTGGCTTCGTACAGGCCGTGCGGGCGGGCGTGCGGGCAGTGGCCGCCACGGGTTCGCGCGCGGTGGCGGATTTCCTCGGCGAGGCCGAGGTTCCCGGCCGGCTCGAGACCTGGCGGCTGCGCCGCATCGCCGAGACCTACGGCGATTCCGTGTACCGGTTCGACGAATGCAAGTCCGGACAGGACAGGCCCCCGAGGGGCCGTCTGCGACGGGTCGCGATCAGCGCGGCCGTCGACCGTGCGGCCGCCCGGCGCGCCCTCTCCGAAGCGGCCGCAATCGTCGCGGGGAAGCGTCTCGCGCGCGATCTGGCGAACCGGCCCGGCAACGTCTGCACCCCCTCCCATCTTGCCGAGAACGCAGCCGCTCTCGCCGGCGAGCACGAAGCGGTATCCGTCGAGGTCCTCGACGAGGAGCAGATGCGCGACCTCGGCATGGGGGCCCTGCTCGCGGTTGCGCGCGGGAGTCGAGAGCCTCCGAAGCTCATCGTCGTCGAGTACGCCGGGGCGAGCGAGGCCGACGCGCCGATCGTCCTCGTCGGAAAGGGAGTGACGTTCGACTCGGGCGGGATCTCCATCAAGCCCGGTGCCGCCATGGACGAGATGAAGTTCGACATGTGCGGCGCGGCGAGCGTCCTCGGCGCGATCCGCGCGGTTGCCGGGCTCGGACTCCCGCTCAACGTGATCGGTCTCGTGCCCGCGGTCGAGAACCTCCCCGACGGAAACGCCTGCAAGCCGGGAGACATCGTGACCTCCATGTCCGGCCAGACCATCGAGATCCTCAACACCGATGCCGAGGGGCGGCTCATTCTCTGCGACGCGATGACCTACGCCGAGCGATACGATCCGGACACGGTCATCGACGTGGCGACCCTTACCGGAGCGTGCGTGGTCGCGCTGGGCCACGTCGTGAGCGGTCTCTTCACGAACTCGAGTGAGCTCGGCCGGGCCCTTTTCGAAGCCGGCGCGAACTCCGGGGATCCCTGCTGGGAGCTCCCGGTGTGGGCCGAGTACGAAGAGCCGCTGAAGAGCAACTTCGCGGATGTCGCCAACGTGGGCGGCCGCGCGGCCGGCGCGGTGACGGCGGCGGCGTTCCTCGCCCGCTTCGCACGCGAGCGCCGCTGGGCGCACCTCGACATCGCCGGCACCGCGTGGCAGAGCGGAAAGGACAAGGGCGCGACCGGCCGGCCGGTGCCGCTCCTCGTTCAATACCTCCTCGATCGCGCTGGAAGGTAGGCCCGTTGGACGAGCCGCGCGTCGACTTCTACCTCATCGAGGAGCCGGACGGCGGAGCGCGCGATTCCACCGCCTGCCGGATAGCGGAGAAGGCGTGGCGCCGGGGACACCGGGTGCACCTGCACGCGGGTTCGCAGGAAGCCGCGCGGCGGCTCGACGACCTGCTGTGGACCTGGCGCGGCGAGAGCTTCGTGCCGCACGCGGCATGCGGCACCGGCGCGGCGGTGGGCCGCGAACCGGTCACGATCGGATGGGGGACCTTGCCCGACTTCGCCGATGACGTCCTTCTCAACCTCGACGACCGCGTCCCGGACGGCTTCGAGCGCTTCGGCCGGATTGCGGAGCTCGTCGGCGGGGGGGAAGCGTCCCGCGCCGCCGGCCGCGAGCGATTCCGTCGATACCGTGCGGCGGGCCGGGAGCCCGTGACGCACCGCCTCTGACTCCGATGGCCTACGAACGGAAGCCGGGTCCGCGCCGCCGCCGGGAGGGAGCGTCCGAGACGTCTTCCGACCCGATCGGAAGGCTCGACGAGGTGCTGGTGACGCTCGAGCAGATCCTGGAGGACCGGGGAGTTCCCCAGGCCCCGCACCAGCACGAGGGAAGGGCGGAAAGCCCGGCTCCCCCGGACGATCCCTCGGGCCAGGAGCCGCTTCCCCTTCTCCGCGACGTGGTGGCGCCGGCCGTCGCCGGGCGCGCGGAAGGAACGCGGGAGGGGCGGGCACCGGAACCGGCCCGGGCGCAGTCTCAACCCTTGCACGAGCCGTTGCGGCTCGGGTTCGAGATCGTTCCCGACGAGAGCCTGCCGCCGATCGACGACCTGGTTCCCGACCCGGCCGCCGTCGTTCCCCCCGGGGAACGTTACGGCGATGCGCCCCCTCCTTCGCTCGAACCGGAAGTCTACCGCCATCTCATCGACCGACTCGAGAACGAGATCGACGTCATCGTCCAGACCGGTACCGAGGAGGCGATGCGCCGCGCGGCGGCGGACATCGCCGCCCGGGTCCGCGCCCACGTCGCAATCATTCTCCCCGAGGTCATCGAGGAGCTCGTCCGGATGTCGCGCCGCCCTTCCGACTGAGCGCGGCAGACGCTGCCGCTTCGTATTCGCCTTCTCCGTCCAGAGGTTCTTCGATCCCTGCACATGGAAACGACCTACGATCCCCGCCGCGTCGAGAGCGGCGCGTACGCTGCCTGGGAAGCGGGCGGCCGGTTCGCTCCAAACGGCGAAGGCCGGCGGTACTGCATCATGATCCCGCCCCCGAACGTCACCGGAACGCTGCACATGGGGCATGCGTTCCAGGACACGATCATGGACACCCTCATCCGTTTCCACCGCATGCGGGGGCGCGACACGCTGTGGCAGATGGGCACCGACCACGCCGGAATCGCGACCCAGGTGGTGGTCGAGCGGCAGCTCGAGGCGGCGGGGGAGGACCGGCGCGCGATCGGACGCGACGCGTTCGTGGAGCGGGTGTGGGACTGGACCCGGCAATCGGGCGAGACCATCCGGCGCCAGCTTCGCCGGCTCGGCGCGTCCGTGGACTGGAGCACCGAACGGTTCACCCTGGACGAAGGGCTCTCCGAAGCGGTGCTGGAGACCTTCGTGCGCCTCTACGACAAGGGGCTCGTCTACCGCGGGCGCCGGCTCGTGAACTGGGATCCGGTGCTGCGCACGGCCGTCTCGGACCTCGAAGTGAAGTCCGAGGAGGAGGACGGCCACCTGTGGCACATCCGCTACCCGTTGTGCGATTCGCCGGCCGGTGGCCCCGAATGGGTGGTCGTCGCCACCACCCGGCCCGAGACGATGCTGGGCGACGTGGCGGTCGCGGTCCATCCCGACGATCCGCGATACGCGGATCTCGTCGGCCGCCGGGTGGAGCTTCCGCTCGCCGGTCGAACGATCCCGATCGTCGCCGACGAGTCGGTGGTCCCCGAGTTCGGCACCGGGTGCCTCAAGATCACCCCCGCCCACGACTTCAACGACTACGAGGTCGGCGAGCGCCACGGACTGCCCTCGATCGACATCTTCACCGAGACGGCCCACCTCAACGAGCGCGCCCCGGCGCCGTACCGGGGGCTCGACCGGTTCGTGGCCCGCGAGCGGATCGTGACCGATCTGCGCAATGCGGACCGGCTCCGCCCGGGGGGGGCCCCCCGCCACCCGATTCCCCCCGGCGCGGCGGACGGGGGGGGGGGGGGGGGGGCGTCCTACCGACATCAGATCCCCCGCGGCGAGCGGACCGGGGCGGTGGTGGAGCCGCGCCTCACCGCACAGTGGTTCGTGCGGGCGGGCCCGCTTGCCGAGCCCGCCATCCGCGCCGTCGAGTCCGGCCGGGTGCGCTTCGTTCCCGAGAACTGGGCGAAGGTCTACTACCAGTGGATGCACGACATCGAGGACTGGTGCATCAGCCGCCAGATCTGGTGGGGGCACCGCATTCCCGCGTGGTACGACCGGGAAGGCGGCATCTTCGTGGGCCGCAGCGAGGAGGAGGTCAGGGCGCGCCACGGTCTCGGACCGGAGGTACCCCTCGAACGGGACTCGGACGTGCTCGATACGTGGTTCTCCTCGGCCCTGTGGCCGTTCTCCACCCTCGGATGGCCGCGCGAGTCGGAGCGGCTCGATCGCTACTACCCGACCAGCGTGCTCGTTACCGGGTTCGACATCATCTTCTTCTGGGTCGCCCGGATGATCATGATGGGCGTCGAGTTCATGGACGAAGTGCCGTTCGACGACGTCTACATCCACGGCCTCGTTCTCGACGAGAACGGGGACAAGATGTCGAAGTCGAAGGGCAACATCCTCGATCCCCTGGACCTCATCGACGGGGTCGACCTCGAGTCGCTCGTGGCCCCCCGGACCCCTTCGCCCTCACAGACGGGGCCGCCCTCGAGCCGCTGGTGCCAAAGGGGACCACGGGGCTAATGCGGCCGGAGGATGCGCCGCACATCGCGAAGGCCACCCGCCGCCAGTTCCCGGATGGGATCCCCGCGTACGGGACGGACGCCCTGCGCTTCACGTTCTGCGCCCTCGCGACCAACGGGCGCAACATCCGCTTCGACCTCAAGCGCATCGAGGGATACCGGAACTTCTGCAACAAGCTGTGGAACGCGGCCCGCTACGTGCTGCGAAGCGTGGACCCGGACGGTGCGGGCACGGGCCGGCCGGCGGAAGCGGCAAGGAGCGCGGAGGCCGAACGGGGTGCGTCCGGCGTTCCGGGGCCGCAAGCCATGCCCTCCGTCGTCGACCGGTGGATACGTTCGCGCCTCGTCACCGTGGCCGAGCAGGTGCGCGACGGCTTCGAGAGCTACCGCTTCGACTACGTCGCAAGCAGCCTCTACGACTTCACCTGGAACGAGTTCTGCGACTGGTACGTCGAGCTGACCAAGCCGATCCTCGCCGCTCCCGGGGTGCCGGAGGCGGCGCGCAGCGCGACGCGCCGCACCCTCGTCGAGGTATTCGAGACCTTGCTCCGGTTTCTCCATCCGATCATGCCGTTCGTGACGGAAGATCTCTGGCTCCGCGTCGCGCCGGCGGCCGGGATCGAAGGCGAGACGGTCATGCTCCAGCCGTGGCCGGAGCCGGGGGACGCAGACCCCGAGGCGGAGACCGAGGTCGAATGGATCAAGGGCTTCGTGCTCGCCGTACGGAACGCTCGCGGCGAGATGGACATCGCGCCCGGGCGCCGGATCGGGGTCAGGTTGCAGGGCGGCGACGCGCGCGACGCGCAGCGGGTCGCCGAGCACCGGACCCTCCTCGAGAGTCTCGCGCGGCTCGAAGGCTTCACCTGGCTCGAGCCCGACGCACCGAACCCGCCGGGGGCGGCGGCGTTCGCGGGAGCGCTCAAGATCCTGCTCCCCTTCGAGGGAACGGTGGATCTCGCGGCGGAGCGCGCCCGCCTCGAACGCGAGATCGCGAAGCGGGTCCGCGACCTCGGGCAGGTGGAGGCCAAGCTCGCCAACGAAGCCTTCGTGGCACGCGCTCCCGCCCCGGTGGTCGAGAAGCAGCGCGAGCGCGCGGCGGAGCTCGGGAAGGCGGTCGGGCGGCTCCAGGACCAGGTCGAGCGCCTGGCCGAGGCGGGGTGAGCCCCCGGAGCTATCCTGCCGCCCCGATCCCCGCCGTCGGCGCCGTGGTCGTCCACGACGGGGCCGTCCTCATGGTGCGCCGCGGGCAGGCGCCCAGCCAGGGCGTCTGGGCGGTCCCGGGGGGAAGGGTGGAGCTCGGCGAGACCCTCGCCGAGGCCACCGAGCGCGAAGTGCGCGAGGAGACCGGCGTCGAGGTGCGGGCCGGGGAGCCGGTGTGGTCCTTCGACTCGGTCATCCGCGACGCGGACGGGAGGATCGCCTGGCACTACGTCATCGTGGACCTTCTGGCGGACTACGTCGCCGGCGAGCCGCTGGCCCGGGACGATGCCCTCGAAGCACGCTGGGTCCGCCCCGAGGACCTGTCCGGACTGCTCGTGAGCAAGCCCACCCTCGAGCTTCTCGGCCGCATCGGGTTCTTGCCCTCGCTCCATTCTTCCACCTGATTCCGACGGTCTTCCTCTTGGTCGTCGGCACCGGATCGGCTGTTGCAGTCATTCGTGGATTGCGGACACGACCGTGTTGCGCGGCGAATCATTTCAAGCCCTGGACGGAGGAAGCGGCATCGTGAGCCACGATCCCGCCGCGGCCCGGCCGCCGTCGACCGGTTTCATCGAGGTACCAGGACGACCCTGGTTCCGGACCATCGGTCATGCCAACAAAGGCGCTCGCGATCCGCGAGGGACCACCAGAAGCCGAGCCCGAGCACGGCCCACGAGACGACGGCCGCCGCGAATCGCGCCACCGTCCGCGCCCATCCGACCCGCCCGCCTTCGGCGGTGACGAGGCGGCACCGCCACGCGCGCATGCCGAGAGTCTGACCGCCGCGGGTCCAGCTCACCGCGAGGTAGAGCCAGGCGACGAACGCGAGCCACCCCTGGAACCAGAGCTCGTCGGGGGGCACCGCGCCGCCGCGGAGCCACACCGCCGGGATCGCGGCGGCATAGAGCGCGGCGGCCATCAGCAGCGTGTCGTAGAGGATGGCCGCGGGGCGGGGGGCGGGGGCGGCGGGGGCGGGGGCCTCCGGGGGGGGGGGGCCCCGCCGCGGGGATCGCGGCGGGATAGAGCGCGGCGCCCATCAGCAGCGTGTCTTAGAGGATGGCCGCGAGGCGGCGGGCGAGGCCGGCGGGTCCGGGGCTCTCGGATGGGACGGTAGCCATCGGCGGAAGGAGCGGCCCGGGAACCCGGAGAACGGCCGGACGGGGCCGCCCAGGGCCGCGGGGGGGGGACCCCCCCCCGCCCCCCGGCCCTGCCGCCCCCAGGCCCGCGGGAGGGTGCCCCCGCGCTGCCCCTGGTACTTGCCGCCCCGGTCCCGGTACGAGGTCTCGCAGACCTCGTCGGCCCGCAGGAACACCACCTGGGCCACGCCTTCGTTGGCGTACACCCGTGCGGGGAGCGGAGTGGTGTTCGAGAACTCGAGGGTGACGTGGCCCTCCCACTCCGGCTCGAGCGGGGTCACGTTGACGATGATGCCGCACCTCGCGTACGTCGACTTGCCGAGGCAGATGGTGAGCACGTCGCGCGGGATGCGGAAGTACTCCACCGTGCGGGCGAGGGCGAACGAGTTGGGCGGGATGATGCACTCGTCCGCCTCGACGTCGACGAAGCTCGAGTCGGTGAATGCCTTCGGATCCACGACCGCGGAGTTGATGTTGGTGAACACCTTGAACTCGGGGGCGCAGCGCATGTCGTAGCCGTAGCTCGACGTGCCCCACGAGATCACCGGACGGCCGTCGACCCGGCGGACCTGGCTCGGCTCGAAGGGTTCGATGAGGCCGCGCTCGCGCGCCATCCGGCGGATCCAGTGGTCGGGCATGACGGCCATGCGGTCCCTCCGGCGGTCCTCAGGCCGGCATCCGGTGCCGGTACGTCTCGGCGTACTCGCGCGTGTCCGCGTAGTGGGGCGGGAGCGGGCGCCCGTTGGGAATGGTGAGCCACAGCCGCATGAGGTGGCGGCGCTCGAGCGGATCCGGACGGTCCTCGAACGCCGTTCGTCCGTGCACGATGGTGTGGTTGCTCGCGAGCAGCACGTCCCCGGGCTCGAGCTCGAGCTCGAGCGCCATCCCCGGCTCCTCGGTGATCCGGTGGAAGAGCTCGAGTGCTTCGATCTGAGCCGGGGTGAGGCGGGGCACCTCGTCGAAGCGCTGCGCCGAGTAGATGTACTCCGCCTTGAGCAGCACGCTCAGACGGCCCGCGTGGAAGGTGTAGACCGGAAGCACCTGGCAGCGGGCGCCGTCGGGGCGCTGCCCTCGGGCATCCACCCAGAAGTCTTTCTGCAGCACGACCGCGAGGTCCGGCCGGCGCCGGACGAGCTCGTTGAAGACCTCGACCGCGCTCACGACGAGGGTCGTTCCGCCGTGCGCCCCGCGGCGCACGCACGCAAGGACGAAGATGTCGCCGCCGTCCGTGTGCAGCCGGATGGCGTGGCGGGTCTGGAAGTAGCGGATCGAGTCGTCGGAGCCGAAGGGGCGGCCGATGTCGCGTACGTCGTGGAGCAGGCTTCCCGCGAGGTCCTGGCCGACCGGCCGGCCGAGGTGGGTGCCGAGCCCCCAGATCGCGGCTCGGGTCTCGTCCTCGCTCCAGCGCTCGACGGGCAAACCCCTGAGAAGCACGAAGCCGCGTCCGCCTTCGAGCGCGTCCAGCATCGTCCGGAAGAGCGCGTGCATCCGCGCGAGGGGAAAGTCGTCGCGGGTGGACTCGAAGAGCGCAATCCGGCGCCGTCCGATCGCGGTTGCCGCGGCCTCGAGCTCCTCGACCATGCCTTCCTCGACGGCGAGGACCCAGTCGCTCCGGGCGGCCATCCGGTCGCCGCGCCACGCCGCCGGGTCGTCGACGACGGTGGTCAGGAGCTCGCGCACGGGGGGGCGTGGGTCCGCCGGCCGGAGCGGTTCATCGCGGGGCGGGTCCGGGCCGCCGGTGCCCCGAGTGCGGCCCGGCGCGCGCGCTCCGCTCCGGGAGCCGCATCCGCACGACGCCGCCGTGCCGCGGCAACGTTGTCGGGTCGACGGTCAAGGGGAGACTCATGGCTGGCCGGTCCCGAGCTGCACCGTCCCGAACGCCTGCGACCAGTTCCGGGGATTGCGCGAAAGTCGCGCCGCGACCCGGCGGGCGGTTTCGCGGAAGCGGCGCGCCACCGGCCCGTCCGGGTCCTTGGCGACGGTCGGACGTCCTTCGTCCGCATCCGCCCGGATCTCGCGGGCGAGAGGGAGCTGGCCGAGGAGGGTAATCTCGTAGTCTTCGGCCATTCGCTCGCCGCCGCCGGCGCCGAAGATCGACTCCTCGCGGCCGCATCCCGGACAGACGAACACGCTCATGTTCTCGATGATGCCGAGCACCGGAACCTCGACTCGCTCGAACATCTTGAGGCCCTTGCGCGCGTCGGCGAGCGCGACGTCCTGCGGGGTGGTGACGATGACCGCGCCGCTCACCGGCACCCGCTGGGAAAGGGTGAGCTGGATGTCGCCGGTCCCGGGCGGGAGGTCGACGATGAGGTAGTCGATGCCGCTCCAGTTGGTATCCCGGAGGAGCTGCTCGAGCGCCTGGGTGACCATCGGCCCGCGCCAGATCATCGGGGTGTCTTCCTCGATGAGGAAGCCGATCGACATGGCCTGCACGCCGTGCCCGGTCATCGGCTCGATGGAACGCTGGTCGGGCGACTCGGGCCGCCCGGAAATGCCGAGCATGCGCGGCTGACTCGGGCCGTAGATGTCCGCGTCGAGGATCCCCACCCCGGCCCCTTCGGCGGCGAGGGCCAGCGCAAGGTTGACCGCGACCGTCGACTTTCCGACGCCCCCCTTGCCGGAGGCGATCGCGATGACGTTCTTGATGCCGTCCAGCAACTGCACGTTCTTCTGCACCGCATGGGCGGCGACCTGCCATTCGATGTCGAACGACGCGGAGTCGACACCGGGCATCGCGAGGAGCACCGTGCGAAGGGCGCCCTCGAGCTCCGAGGCGTAGCCGGCGGCCGGAAACCCGAGGACGATGCGCGCGTGCGCGCGCCCTCCGTCGAGTCCGACCGACCTGACCGCCTTCCCGAGAGGCGCGCCGAGAAAGGGATCCACCCATTCGCAGAGGGTGCGTTCGACATCCTGAGCGGTGCTTTGCATGGCGTCCGGATTCTACACCCGGGGAACCGGGGCAACGGCCCGGTCCGCGTCCTCACCCGGCCGGCGCGGAAGATGTAGACTGCCCGCCGCATGAGCCAAGCACAGCCCGCGTCGCGCCGCATCCTCGTCACGAGCGCGCTTCCCTACGCCAACGGACCCATCCACATCGGGCACCTGGTCGAGTACATCCAGACCGACATCTGGGTGCGCTTCCAGCGAATGCGGGGCGCCGAGTGCCACTACGTCTGCGCCGACGACGCGCACGGCACTCCCATCATGCTGAGCGCGGAGCGCGAGGGCGTGAGCCCGCAAGAGCTCATCGATCGAATCGGCAAGGAGCACCGCGCCGATTTCGCCGCCTTTCACCTGAGCTTCGACAACTACTACACCACCCACTCGCCGGAGAACCGGGAGTGCTCGGAGCGGATCTACCGCAACCTGAGCGAGCGCGGACACGTGGTCGCGCGCACCATCCCGCGGCTGTACGACCCGGAGCGCGAAATGTTCCTCCCGGACCGCTATGTCCGGGGCGAGTGTCCCCGGTGCGGGACGGCCGACCAGCTCGGCGACAGTTGCGAGGTCTGCGGGGCGACCTACGATCCCGGCGAGCTCGGCAACCCGGTGTCCGTGGTGTCCGGAGCGACGCCGGAGTTTCGCGACTCCGAGCAGGTCTTCGTCCGGCTCGCGGACTTCGAGCCGGTCCTCCGGGGGTGGGTGCGCGACACGTTCGCGCCGCCCGGGGAGGAAGAGCGGCGCAGGGTCCAGCCCGAGATCGCGAACAAGCTCGAGGAGTGGTTCGCGGCGGGGCTCGAGGACTGGGACATCTCGCGCAACGCCCCCTACTTCGGGTTCGAGATCCCCGACCGTCCCGGCAAGTTCTTCTACGTCTGGCTGGACGCACCGATCGGCTACATGGCGAGCTTCGAAAACCTGTGCCGCCGGGTGCGGTCCGAGGGAGGCGAGCTCCGGTTCGACGACTTCTGGGCGGCGGAGGCGACGACCGAGCTCTACCACTTCATCGGCAAGGACATTGCCTACTTCCACACCCTGTTCTGGCCGGCCGTGCTCCACGGCGCCGGGTTCCGCATGCCGAGCGCCGTCTTCTGCCACGGGTTCCTCACCGTGGGCGGGGAAAAGGTGTCGAAGCGCCGGGGCGCGTTCATCCAGGCCCGGACCTACGCGGATCACCTCGACCCCGAGTACCTGCGCTACTACTACGCTTGCCAGCTCGGGAACGGGATCGACGACGTGGTTCTGAACCTCGAGGACTTCGTCGCGCGGGTCAACTCGGACCTCGTGGGAAAGGTGGTGAACATCGCGTCGCGCTGCGCCCGGCTCGTTCATCGGCTTGCGGACGGGCGTCTCGCCGGCCGGATTCACGACCCGGCGCTCTTCGATCGATTCGCGAACGCGGGCGCCGCAATCGCCGGTTGGTACGAGACGCGCGAGTACGGCCGGGCGATGCGCGAGGTGATGGGTCTCGCCGACCTCGCCAACCAGTACATCGACGAGCACAAGCCGTGGATCGCGGCGCGGGACCCCGAGCGAAGGGACGAAGCGCACGCCGTGTGCTCGACCGGAGTCGAGCTGTTCCGGGTCCTCGCCGGCTTTCTCAAGCCGGTGCTGCCGGTGACGGTCGAGAAGGCGGAGCGGTTCCTCGGGACTCCGCCGCTCGCGTGGAGCGACCTCGCCCGGCCGCTCGGCCCGGGCGCGGAGCACCGGATCAACCGGTTCGAGCCGCTGCTGACCCGGGTGGACCGGGACCGGGTGGACGCCATGGTGGAAGCCTCCGGCGGGCGATAGCGGCCAGGCGACGGTGACCCCGGAAACCGTCCGCGAGCTCTTCCGCCGTCTGGAGGAGGCGAATCCTGCTCCGACCACCGAGCTCGCGTACGCGAACCCCTTCGAGCTCCTCGTTGCGGTGATCCTCTCCGCGCAGGCCACCGACCGGAGCGTGAATGCGGCGACACCGGATCTCTTCGCCGCCGCCCCGACCCCGGCCGCGATGGTGGACCTCGGGGTCGAGGGCGTGCGCGGGCACATTCGCACCATCGGTCTCTTCAACAGCAAGGCCCGCAACCTGGTGCGCGCCTGCGAGGTTCTGATCGCCGAGCATGGCGGCGAGGTACCGCGGACCCGGGACGCGCTCGAGGCGTTGCCGGGAGTCGGCCGCAAGACCGCGAACGTGGTGCTCAACACCGCCTTCGGTGAGGAGACGATTGCGGTGGATACCCACATCTACCGGGTCTCGAACCGGACCGGCCTCGCTCCCGGGCGCAACGTCCGGGAGGTCGAGGACCGGCTGCTCGAAACGGTACCCGGCAAGTACCGCCGCCACGCCCACCACTGGCTCATCCTGCACGGGCGCTATACGTGCATCGCACGCCGTCCCCGCTGCGGGGAGTGCACGGTGTCGGATCTTTGCGCGTGGCCGCGGGACCGGGCCGGAATCGGATCGCGTCCCCCGCCGCCGGTCTGATAACCTGACCGGCGCGGGGCGGCGCCCGCCCGCCGCCGCAATATCCATTGACGGAATGAACGCCTCGGTGAGTCCCCGTACCGCCCCCCAGCCGGCGCCGCCGCCCGGAGAGTCGTGGCAGGAACCGGTCGAGTCCTTCCTGCGCCACCTCGCGTACGAGCGGCGCGTGTCCGCGCACACGTGCAAGGCCTACGGCCGCGACCTCGCGGCGGCGGCGGGACACTTCGCCGCGGCCGGGAAGTCGGGCTGGCCGGCCCTCACCGCCGTCGAGATCCAGGGCTTCGCGGCGTGGTGCCATCGAAACGGCCTCTCCGGGCGTTCGATCCAGCGGCGGCTGTCGGCGCTTCGTTCCCTGCTGGACTTCCTCGTCCGGGAGGGCCGGGCGGAAGGGAACCCCGCCCGTTCGGTCCGGGCGCCGAAGGTCGCCCGGCGGCTTCCGAGGGCGCTCGATCCGGACGAGGTCGCGTCCCTGCTCGACGGCCCGGCGCCGGAGGGATACGAGGCGGTTCGCGACCTCGCAATGCTCGAGCTCCTCTACTCCTCGGGACTTCGGTTGGCGGAGGTGCAGGGCCTTTCGCTCGGCGACCTCGACCTCGGATCGGGGCTCGTCAGCGTGCTCGGCAAGGGTTCGAAGCGCCGGATCGTCCCGGTCGGCGGGAAGGCCCGCGAAGCGCTCCGCCGCTGGCTCGCCCTGCGATTCGGCGGCGGTGAGCCGGCGGTGTTCGTCACCCGCTCCGGAAGACGGCTCGGCGCGCGCGCGATCCAGGCACGGGTGCGGCTGTTCGCCCGGCGCCACGGCATCGAGCTTCACCCCCACATGCTCCGGCATTCGTTCGCGAGCCACCTCCTCGAATCGAGCGGGGACCTTCGGGCGGTGCAGGAGCTGCTGGGACATGCCGACATCGGGACCACTCAGATCTATACCCATCTCGACTTCCAGCATCTCGCCGACGTGTACGACACGGCCCACCCGCGCGCGCGACGGGTGGCGGGGCGCGGCGGCGGACCGCGTTCGTGACCGGAGCCGGAGCGATGATCGGCACCACGGTCCTCGCCGTGCGCCGCGCCGGGCGAGTGGTGCTCGGCGCGGACGGGCAGGTGACCCTCGGGTCCACGGTCATCAAGGGCAACGCGAGAAAGGTCCGCCGACTCCACCACGGGACCGTGCTCGCGGGGTTCGCGGGCGGGACCGCGGACGCGTTCACCCTGCTAGAGCGCTTCGAGGGCAAGCTCGAGCAGCACGCCGGGCAGCTCCCGCGGGCGGCGGTGGAGCTTGCCAAGGATTGGCGCACGGACCGGATCCTGCGCCGGCTCGAGGCGATGCTCGTGGTCGCCGATCGGTCCGTCACCCTCGTGCTCTCCGGCAACGGGGACGTGGTCGAGCCCGAGCATCCGGTGACCGCGATCGGTTCGGGAGGGCCCTACGCCCTCGCGGCGGCGCGGGTGCTCCACGAGAACACCGATCTCGGTCCGCGCGCCATCGTCGAGAAGAGCCTTCAGGTCGCGGCCGAGATCTGCATCTACACCAACGAAGGGCGCACGTTGGAGGAGCTCGGAGCGGAGAACGCGGGTGAGTGACCGATGTCGGCGATGACCCCTCGGGAGATTGTCCACGAGCTCGACAAGCACATCATCGGGCAGTCCGGAGCCAAGCGGGCGGTCGCGATCGCGCTTCGCAACCGGTGGCGCCGCGCGCAGCTCGATGATGAGCTGCGCCGCGAGATCACGCCCAAGAACATTCTCATGATCGGTCCGACCGGAGTCGGAAAGACGGAGATCGCCCGCCGGCTCGCCCGTCTCGCGGGCGCCCCGTTCATCAAGGTGGAGGCGACCCGGTTCACGGAGGTCGGCTACGTCGGGCGCGACGTGGAGTCCATCATCCGCGATCTCGTCGACATCGCGATCTCGATGGCCCGCACGCGCGCCACGGAGAAGGTCCGACACCGGGCGGAAGCGGCGGCCGAGGAACGTGTCCTCGACGTCCTGCTGCCCGGGGAGCGGAGGGAGGACGGCGGTTCCGGTTCGGAGACGCGCGAGAAGTTTCGCAAGATGCTCCGCGAGGGCCGGCTCGACGAGCGCGAGGTGGAGGTCGACGTCAGCGCGTCGCAGATCGGGGTCGAGATCATGGCTCCTCCCGGCATGGAAGAGATGACGAACCAGCTCCAGGGGCTGTTCCAGAACCTCGGAACGGGGCGTACCCGCACCCGTTCGGTCGCGGTGAAGGAGGCGATGCGGCTCCTCGCCGAGGAAGAGGCGACGAAGCTCGTCGACGACGACGAGCTCAAGGCGCAGGCCCTTCGCGAGACCGAAGAGAACGCCATAGTGTTCATCGACGAGATAGACAAGGTCGCGCGCCGTAGCGAGTTCCAGGGTTCCGACGTGTCGCGCGAGGGGGTGCAGCGCGACCTCCTTCCGCTCGTCGAGGGCGCCACGGTGAACACCCGGTACGGGATGGTGCGCACCGACCATATCCTGTTCATCGCGTCGGGGGCGTTCCACGTGGCACGACCCTCGGACCTCATCCCCGAGCTGCAGGGGCGGCTCCCCATCCGGGTGGAGCTCGATGCCCTCGGCGCGGACGAATTCGTCCGCATCCTGACCGAGCCCGACGCCTCCCTGACCGCCCAGTACACGGCCCTCATGGAGACCGAGGAGCTCGGGGTCGAGTTCACCCGGGACGGGGTGCGCCGCATCGCGGAGATTGCCTGGAGCGTCAACGAGCGGACCGAGAACATCGGTGCGCGCCGTCTCCACACGGTGCTGGAGCGGCTCCTCGAATCGGTCTCCTTCGAGGCGCCCGACCGCAGCGGTCACCCGGTGGTGGTCGATGCGGAATACGTCGACCGGGAGCTCGGAGAGCTGCTCGAGAACGAGGATCTCACGCGCTACATCCTGTAGCCTGCGCGTCCAGCCCGGAGAAATCACCGATTTACCGGCTGGCGGGACCGGTCGATGAACACGACGCATTTCGGATACGAGCGGGTCGACGAGGGCGAGAAGGCGGCGCGGGTGGGCGCGGTCTTCTCTTCGGTCGCGGGGCGCTACGATCTCATGAACGATCTCATGTCCGGGGGGCTTCATCGGCTCTGGAAACGGTTCGCCGTCCTTGCCGCGCGGCTCCGGCCCGGGGATCGGGTGCTCGACCTCGCGGGGGGGACCGGGGACTTGGCGCGGCTCGCGCTCGCGCGCGGGGCCGGCGAGGTGGTCGTCGCGGATCTCAACCCGCGCATGCTGGAGATTGGCCGGGACCGCCTCCTCGACCGGTGTCCGGCCGGAGGGGTCCGCTTCGTCGGTGCGGATGCCGAGAGTCTCCCCTTTGCGGCGGAGAGCTTCGACTGCGTGCTGATGGGGTTCGGTCTTCGCAACGTCACCCGCCTCGAGCGGGCGCTCGAGGCGGTGCGCGAGTGTCTTCGCCCCTCCGGACGGTTCGTGGTGCTGGAGTTCTCGCAGGTGACGGTTCCCGCCCTGCGGCCCCTCTACGATCGATACTCGTTCTCGGTCCTGCCCCGCATCGGGCGCCTCGTGACCGGCGACGAAGCGGCGTACCGCTATCTCGTCGAGTCGATTCGCATGCACCCGGACCAGGACGCCCTGCTCGAGATGATGCAGGCGGCCGGATTCCGGCAATGCCGGTACTTCAATCTGACCGCCGGCGTGGTCGCAGTGCATCGGGGCTGGCGATGAGCACCGCCGCGGACCTGCTGTTCGAAGCGATCGGGCGCGGGCTCTCCGCCGTCGCGACCGCCGCCGAGCCGGACCTTCCGGAGCTGCTGCGCGAGAGCGAAGGGCGAAGGCTCGCGCTCGTCGTGCGTGGCTCGGAACGATTTCTCGAGGTGGAAGTGCGAAACGGCGCGCTCCGGGTCCTGCCGCCGCGCCGACTGACTGGCGATCGGTACCCGACCGGGGCGGTCGGGGAAGCGACGGAGATCGGCCCGCCCGCCGCCGCCGCTTCGTCCGGGGCGGACCGTTCACCGGACGAGGCGGTGCCGTCACCGGTCGATGGGGCCGATGCGCCCGATCCGTCCCCCGGTGATCCGCGCGAAGTCCTCGCCGGCGGGTCGGATGGACCGGCGGAGCCGGCGCAGGGAGCGGACCTCGTGCTCGCCGGGAGCGTTCCCGACTTCGTCCGGTTTCTGCTCTCCATCCGGCGAGACCCCCTTGCCTCCCCTTCGGAGGCCCCCTTCGGGGCGCTCGAGGTGCACGGAAGCGCCGCCGCCCGGAACGGGTTCGTGGATCTCCTGCGGCGCATCGACCCGGACTACGAGGCGCTTCTCGCGCGCGCGGCGGGCGGGGTCGTCGCGCACGCGGTGGCCCGCACCACGGTTGGCCGGTTGTTCCAGGCCCGGCGCACGGCGGTGCGGCTGGTGGACGATCTCGCGGAGTACCTGGAGGAGGAGACGCGGCTCGTTCCGGACTCCGTGGCCCGCACCCGCTTCGCCGGCGGTGTCGAAGCGCTGCGCGACAAGGTGGCGGAGCTCGAAGGACGGCTCGACCGGGCGCGCCGGCGCGACTGACCCGGTCGCCCTCGCCGCGTTCGATGGGAAAGCTGTTGCGGTTGGTCCGCATCGCGGCCGTCGCGATGCGCTTCCGCCTCGACCTCGTCGTGGTCGATCTCCGGAGGGGCCGGACCCACGATGCGCGGCGCGACCCGCGGGGGGTCCGGGTCCGACGGACCCTCGAGACCCTCGGTCCCATCTTCGTCAAGTTCGGGCAGATCCTCTCCGCCCGCCCCGATCTCGTGCCCCGGGACATCACCGAGGAGCTCTCCGCTCTCCTCGACCACGTCCCTCCATTCTCCGGGGCGCAGGCGCGCGCCATCGTGGAGCAAGCCCTCGGCATGGCCGTCGAAGAGGCGTTCGAGGCGTTCGACGAGACCCCGCTCGCCTCCGCGTCCATCGCGCAGGTGCACGAGGCCCGGCTCGCGGGGGGCGTCCCGGTGGTCGTCAAGGTGGTCCGCCCCGGGCTCGCGAAGGTCATCCGGCGCGACGTGGGACTCCTGCGGTTGCTGGCCGGCCTCGTCGAGCGGTTCGTCCCCGCGGCGCGCTGGCTCCATCCGGTGGCGGTCGTTGCCGAGTTCGAGAAGATCCTGTTCGACGAGCTCGACATGCTGCGCGAGGGGGCGGCGGCTTCCACCCTGCGCCGTCAGTTCGAGGGCACCGGCCTCCTCGAGATCCCGCGCGTCCACTGGTCCCATACGCGCCGCGACGTGCTGGTGCTCGACCGCATCGACGGCATTGCGGTGGACGACGTCGACGCGCTGCGGGCGGCGGACGCCGACTTCGAGCTGCTCGCGGAGCGGGGGGCCGAGATCTTCTTCACCCAGGTGTTCCGGAACAACTTCTTCCACGCCGATCTGCATCCCGGCAACATCTTCGTGTCGCGCGAGGCGCCGCGCTACATCGCGGTGGACTTCGGGATCATGGGGAGCTTGAGCGACGAGGATCAGCGCTACCTCGCGGAGAACCTCTTCGCGTTCCTCAGCGGCGACTATCGGCAGGTGGCCGAGCTCCACGTCGCTTCGGGCTGGGTGCCTTCCTACGTGCGGGTGGAGGAATTCGAGTCGGCGATCCGCGCGGTGTGCGAGCCGATCGTCCATCGCCCCCTGAAGGACATTTCCTTTGCGGAGCTCCTCGTTCGCCTGTTCCGGACCGCACGCCGGTTCGAAATGGAGGTGCAGCCGCAGCTCGTGCTGCTCCAGAAGACCCTGCTGCACATCGAGGGGCTCGGCCGGAAGCTCTATCCCGACTTCGACCTCTGGGCCACCGGGCGTCCGTTCCTCGAGCAGTGGATGCGGGACCGGATGTCGGCGCGGGCGCTCGCGAAGCGGGTCCGGGATCGCCTGCCGCGCTGGATGCACATCGCGCCGGAGCTTCCCGAGCTGCTCCACGACTACCTGCGGCGGGAGACGGCGCCCCCGGCCCCTCGTCCGCCGCCGCGCCGGGACGGCCGCATCGTTCTCGCCATCGCGGGGGCGGGCCTCGTCATCGCCGGCGCGCTCCTGCTCGGCCGGCCGGCCGATGCCCTCGGCCTCTATCCCGGCCTGGCGACCGCCGGGCTCGGTGCGCTGTGCCTGCTCGGCGCCGCCGTGCGGCGCTGACTGCGCCGCATCGCCCGGCGGTTGGAGGCGAACGCGGCGTTGCCCTGGACGCGGGGCCGGAACCGGCCGCCCTTCGCGGCCGTGCTTCGGGGACGGGAGCTCAGCGCGGAACCTGCCGCGGACCCACCAGGGACGCGAGCCCGAGCAGGGCGGGATACTCGTGCAGGACCACGTAGGTCGGGATGGCGGCGAGGTAGTCCGAGAACCGGCCCTTGTCCTCGAATCGATGGCGGAACCCCGATTGCCCGAACGGGTGCGCATAGCGCGGCACCAGCCCCCCTCCGATGTAGACGCCGCCTCGTGCCCCGAGGGTCAGCGCCACGTCGGCCGCGAACGTGCCGAGCATCGCGGCGGCCAGCCGGAGCGCCTCGCGAGGCCTGGGCGCGTGCCGCTCCAGTCCGGCGGACACGATGTCGCGCGGCGACATCTGCGGATCGGGGGGCTCGCCGTCGAGGCGGCACAGGGCGGCGTGCAGGTTGACGAGGCCCGGACCGGAAAGCACCCGCTCGGCCGACACGTGGCCGAAGGTGCGCCCGAGCTCCGCGAGCACCCGCGTCTCGCGCGGGGTGGTCGCCGCCATCGTGGCGTGCCCGCCTTCGCCCTCGATCACCGCCCATCCGCCGTCGCCGGTCGGGACCAGGCCCGAGACGCCCAGTCCGGTGCCGGGGCCGAGCACCGCCATGGCCGCGTTCGATACGGGCCCACCTCCGCCGATCTGCATGAAATCGCCGGCGCGCAAGCGCGGAACCGCGCGGGCGACGGCGGCGAAGTCGTTGACCACCGACAGCGACTCGAAGCCGAAACGGTCGCGCAATTCCTCGATCGAGAACGACCAGGGGTGGTTGGTCAGGCTCACCCGGTCTCCGGCGACCGGGCAGGCGACCGAGATCGCCGCCCGGCGCGGCGGAGCAGCCATCCCCTCGCCCGCCACGTAGTCGGCCAGCGCCTCCGCGAGCCCGGGGCACTCCGCGCACGGGCGTACCGCAACCCTCCCGATCGTGCCGTCCGGCTCGACCACCGCGAATCGGGCCCAGGTGCCGCCGATGTCACCGACGAGTCCCGCCATGGCCTCTACTGTAGACCAGCCCGGAAGGGCCGGCGAGCGTTCCGGGCCCGGAGCAGGGCGTCTACCGGGCGGCCCTTCCCGGCAGCGCAAGGGTGACTACGGTCGCGAGCAGGAGGGCTCCGAGGGCAATGAACGCCGGGGTGTAGCTGCCGGTCGTCGCCACGATCGCGGCGAACGACGAAGGCCCGACGACGATTCCGAGGAACGTGAACATGAGCACCCCGCCGGTCGCCGAGCCGATCTTCTCGCCCGGCATGACCCGGGCAACCTCCGCGAGGTAGACCCCGTTCCACCCGACCGCGGTCATCCCGAGGGCCGCGCTGACGGCCGCGACCGCGGCGAGCGGCCACGCGCTCGAGAACGCGGCCAGCGCGGTGGTGCTCGCGAGGGTTCCGAGTCCGACCAGCACGAGCAGGGTCCGGGCCGGGAGCCAGCGGTCGTTGACCCATCCCCACAGCACCCTTGCGACGATCCCGGCGAGCTGCATGACCGAGAACAGCAGACCTGCGGCGACGAGGTCCAGCGCGACCCGCTCGACCAGATAGGTGACGAGGAAGGCGAACAGGGTGAGCTGCACGGCCCCGTAGCTGAACGCGACCAGCGCGATTGGGCGCAGGCCCGGAGTGGAGAGGACGAGGCGGATGGAGTCGCCCGGCGCGCCGGCGATGCCGACGCGGTGGGTTCGGTCGCGATCGATGTCGAGCGGGGCGCGAAGGCGCTGGATGATGAGCGCCGCGCTTGCCGCCATGATGCACGACAGTCCGATCGCCCACGCCCAGCCGAAGTGTTTCGCGATTGGCGGAAACAGCACGCCGGCGATCAGTCCGCCGATCGGAACCCCGGCCTGCTTGATCGAGAACACGACCCCGCGTCGGTCCGGAGGAGTTACCCGGGCGAGGATGTGACTGGCCCCCGGCGTCGCGAGTCCGTATCCCATCCCGGCGAGGATCGCGCCCAGGGCAATGATCGGGGCTGCGCCCGTGAGGACAAGGGCGACTCCCGCAGCCGAGAGCATCACGCTCGCCTGGTTCACGCGGATGCCGCCGTGGCGAAGCACGAACGAGCCGCTCACGAGGGTGAGCGCGGCGGCGCCGGCGTAGGCGATCGACTGGTGAAAGCCGACCGCGGTCGTATCGATGGCGAGGGAGCTCGCGATCTCGGGCGCGAGGACCGGCACGGTGACGACCGCCATCGCGGTCATCGCCTGCACGAGCATCATTGCCGCGAGCGGCTGGACGAAGCCGCGTGTTGCCGGCTTCCCGTACGGGGGGCGCGGGTTCAACTTCCTCTGATTCTTCTGCAGGCGCCCGCGCCGGCGGGCGAGGCCCGGGGGTCCGGTCGGGATCACGCGACGATGTGGCGGCAGCCTGTCTGGATTGGACCGGGTACGAATGTTAGCCGGAAGGCGTACGGACCGGAAGGATGCGCCAGCGCCGCCGCCGCCGGCGCTTTCGCGATGGAGCGGCCGGCCGGCGCGCGGCGCGGACCCGGAAGTTCTCCCGCACCATCAGCGCGCAAGGGGTGACGACGAGGGTGAGGATGGTTGCGAACGCCAGGCCGAACGCCACCGCGGTCGCGAGCTGGGTCCACCACTGGGTCGAGGGGGCGCCGGTCGTGATCTCGCGCGAGAACAGGTCGACGTTGACCTGAAGGACCATCGGCATCAGTCCGCAGATGGTCGTCACGGTGGTGAGGAACACCGGCCGCAGGCGCTGCGCCCCCGTGCGCAGGATCGCCTGCACGGGATCGGCGACGGTTCGACGCAGCCGGTCGAAGGTGTCGATGAGGACGATGTTGTTGTTGACGACGATGCCGGCGAGCGCGATCACCCCGATCCCGCTCATCACGATCCCGAATGGCTGCCGGGTGACGAGCAGGCCGATCAGCACGCCCACGGTGGAGAGCACGACCGCGGACAGGATGAGGAGCGCGGAGTAGAAGCGGTTGAACTGGGTCACGAGGATGAGGGCCATCACGAAGAGGGCGATCCCGAACGCCTTGCTCAGGAACTCCCGGGCCTGCTGCTGTTCCTCGTCCTCACCGCGAAAGGTCCATTCCACCCGGGGGTCGATCCCCTCGGCCGCGATCCAGTCCTCGATCTCGCGCACCTTGTCGTCGGCGAGCACCCCGGGGAGCACGTCGGCGCGCACCGTGATCTCGCGCATCGCATCCTTGCGGCGCAAGGTTCCGGTTCGGGGCCGCGCCCGACGCTCGACGAAGTTGCTGATCGGGACGCTGCCCCCGGCGGTCGGAAAACGGATCCGGTCGAGCTCGTCGATCGTGCGGTATGCCTCCGGATAGCGGATCACGAGCTCGATCTCCTCGTCGCTGTCGTCGGGACGGTAGTCCGAGATCCGAAGGCCCCGGGTCACGAGCTGCACGAACTGTCCGATGGACGTGACGTCGAGCCCGAATTTGGCCGCCTGCATGCGATCGACCCGAATCTCCCATTCGATCCCGGGTATCGGCTTCCCGTCCTCGATGTCCTTGAGCCCGGAAACGGTCCGGAAGAACGCGGCTACCCGCGCCGCTTCCGCATCGAGCACGGCGGGGTCGCGGGAGGTGAGCTCCAGCGCGACGGGCTTGCCGACCGGCGGTCCCGCGCGCTGGAAGCGCGTCTCGACCAGGACACCGGCGAGTGGTTCCGTGCGATCGCGGATCTCGGCCAGGATATCGGTGGCCTTGCGCCGTGTCTGCCAGTCTCCGAACTCGAGGGAGAGGGTGCCGATGACGTCCTCCGGATCGTCTCCCTTCGAGTCCAGGTTGCCCGCCAGCATGTAGATGGTGTTGAACTCTTCCCGCGTTCGCTGCATCGCGAGAATCTCGGCTTCGACCTCCGCGACCAGCGCCGCCTTCTCCGCGACGGAGAGGTTCCCCCGTGCGTGAACGAGCACCTTGGCCTGCTCGGGCTCCACGTCGGGGAAGAACTCGACCCCCCGGCCGAACTGGGTGTAGGACGCCCACGCGAGCACGAGGGCGGCCCCCGCCGCGACGAGGACGCTCCCGGGGCGGCGGAGCACCCGGGACAGGCCCCGCACGTAGACGCCGGTGATCCCGGACAGGGTCGTCGGGTCCACATCGCTCTCCGCGCGAAGCGCGCGGCTGGTCTTGATGTCGTCGGTGGGCCGACGGAGAAAGGAGCGATCCGACCACGTTCTGAGCCGCATTCCCGCCGTCAGACCGAGCCATCCGCCCGCGAGCCCCGCGAGCACACCGAGCGCGCCGCCCGGCAGTCCGGCCGGCTCGCCGGTCCAGGCGCTCCAGCCACGCACGGCGAGACCGCCCGCCAGCAGGGCTCCCGCGACGGTCGCCCCCGCCACCAGGAACCCTCGGGTCACCGCCGCGAGGTTGGAGCCGAGGACCGGGACGAACACGAGCGCCATCAGCAGTGAAGCGCTCAAGGTGGCGAGCAGGGTGATCGGGAGGTACTTCATGAACTCGCCGACGATGCCCGGCCAGAACAGGAGCGGCGCGAAGGCGGCGAGGGTGGTGGCCGTCGAGGCGATGATCGGCCAGCTCATCCTGCGCGCCGCGAGCACGTAGGCATGCCGGGGAAGCTCGCCTTCGCGCATCTTGCGGTCCGCGTACTCGACGACCACGATGGCTCCGTCCACGAGCATCCCGACGGCCAGGATGAGCGAGAACAGCACGACGATGTTCACGGTGAGGCCGAGGCTGGAAAGCACCAGCATCCCGGCGAGGAACGAGCCCGGAATCGCGACCCCGACGAGAAACCCCGAACGAAGCCCGAGCGCCCCCACGATGATGACCATGACGAGGAGGATCGCGCTCGTCACGTTGTTCTCGAGGTCCTTGAGCATGGTGCGGATGTCGCCGGAGCGGTCCTGGGAGAACAGCACCTCCACCCCGGGCGGCCAGCGGGCGCGCTCGGCCGCCACCGCCCGGCGCACGGCGGCGATCGTCTCGATGATGTTCTCTCCCGCCCGCTTCGAGATCTCGATGCTGAGCGCCGGCTTGCCGTTCACCCGGGCGATGGTCGAGTAGTCCTTGAACGTCCTGCGCACGGTCGCGATGTCCTTCACCGTGATTGCGCTGTCGCCCGCCACCTTGAGCGGCATGTTCAGGGTGTCGTGACGTGACTCGAAGAGTCCCGGCACCTTGACCGCGAAGCGGCCGTGGCCGGTATCGATCTGCCCCGCCGCGACGAGGGTGTTCGAGCGCGTCACCAGCCGGAGTACCTGGCCGGCGTCGATCTCGTAGCTCTCCATGAGAAGGGGGTCGATGACGATCTCCACCACCTCCTTGCGGTCGCCGCCGATCTTCGCGTCGAGGACGCTCGGGATTGCTTCGAGCCGGTCCTCGAGGTCCCGGGCGATGCGCAGGAGCGTGCGCTCCGGAAGGGCCCCCCCCAGGGTGACGACGATGACCGGGAACTCGCTCAGGTTGATCTCGACCACGCTCGGCTCGTCGGTGTCGTCCGGCAGGTCGGGCTTGGCCTTGTCGACCTGCTCGCGAACGTCGGTGAGGGCCTGGTCGGCGTCGAAGCCCGCATCGAACTCGAGCAGAAGGTAGGCTCCACCCTGGTACGCGGAGGAGGAGAGCTGCTTGAGTCCCTCGACCGAGCGCAGCTTGATCTCCATCGGCCGTGCGAGCAGGCGCTCGGCGTCCTCCGGACCGATGCCCTCGTGGCTCAGGTTGACGTAGATGATCGGAATGGAGATGTCGGGGTCGGCTTCCTTCGGGATCTGGACGTAGGCGACGAACCCGGTGACGAGGATGAGCACGAGAGCGGCGAGCGTCGTCCGCGAGCGGCTCACCGCCGCGTCGATGAGGGTCACGAGGCGCTCCGGGGAACCGCGGCGGTGGCGGCCGAGGGCGTGCCGGGATCGTCCGAGGCCGGGTCCGCCGCGTCCACCGGACCCGCCGGAACCGGGGAGGCGGTGGCCGGAATCCCCGTGTCCGGTCCGTCATCGTCCGAATCCACGGGTTCCACTACCTGGCCGGCGACCACGAAGTCCTGCCCTACCGTGATCACCCGAACCTGATCGGGCAGCCCTGCCAGCCAGACCCCCTCCGTGGTGTCCTCGACGATCTCCACCGGCCGGAACCGCACCCGGTTGCGCTCGTCCACGGTCTTGAGTCCGATGGCTCCGTCGTCGGCGAGGGTCAGCAGGGCAGGAGTGACGAAATGGGCCATCCTGGTCTCCACTTCGATCGTGATGTCGGCGGTGAGTCCTTCGCGTATCCGGTACTGCGGATTCTCCGCTTCGACCTCGATGCGGTACGTCCGGGCCGCGAGGTCCGCCGAGGGGGCGATGTACTTCAGGGTTCCGCGCACCGTCTGCCCGTCGAGGCTCCGCGCCACCGCCGCCAATCCGGGCCGCAACCACGCGACCGTGCGCTCGGTCACGCTGCCGACGAAGAGGACGGGATCGAGGTCGATGATGCGTCCGAAGTGGTCGCCCTTCTTGAGGTAGCCACCGATTTCGGCGTGCCCTTCGAGCAGCACGCCGTCGAACGGGGCGCGCAGGCGGGTCCGGTCGATCTCCACTTCGACCTGCTGGACCGCGGCCTTCGCCGCGTCGATGTCCGCCTTCGCGGTGGCGAGCGCCTCCTTCGAGCTGAGACCCTTTTTCGCGAGCGCCTCCGTTGCCTCGTAGTGAATCTGGCGCAGGCGCAGCCGGGCTCGGTACTCCTCGATCTTCGCCCGTCGTTCCTCGACCGCGAGACGGGCGAGGAGATCGCCCTTCGCGACCGCGCTTCCCCGCGATGCGCCGATCTCGACGATCCGGCCGTCCGTCTCGGCGCGCACATCGACCCGGCGGCTGGCTTCCGTGCGCCCCCGCACCATGATCGCGACGGGGTGGGAGCGGGCGCGGATCCGCTCCACGCGAACCCGGGGGGACGGGTCCGCCGTCTCGCCGGAGCCCGGCGCGGAATGCTGCGGCTCAGTCCTTTCGCCGACAATCCGGCCGGACAGCATCCATCCCACCGTGGCGACCGTGAGCACGATTGCGATGACGGCGGAGGCGCGCATGGGCTTGGCGATTCAGGAGCTCGGTCGCTGTAGCGCGAGCCCCTTCAGAAGATTGATCGCCTGGAAGAGCGGAAAGTCCTCGACCGCGAGCGACACCGGCATCGCTCGCGCATCCGCCCTCGCTTCCCCGTCGTCGCCCTCGAGATGCCCGGGAAGGTTGTTCTCGTGAATCGTCGCCCTCCCGTCGGCCGCCTCGATTCGCAGCGGCGGCAGCTCGATGTCGGGAACGATCCCCCGGGCCTGGATCGAGTGTCCCGACGGGGTGTAGTAACGAGAGGTCGTGAGCTTGAGCGCGGAGCCGTCCTCGAGGGTGAAGATGGTCTGGACCGAGCCCTTCCCGAACGTCCGCGTGCCGGCGATGACCGCACGCCGCCGGTCCTGAAGCGCTCCGGCGACGATCTCGGCCGCCGAGGCGGAGCCGCCGTTCACCAGGGCGACGATCGGGACCCCGCCCAGGAAGTCGGAAGGCTTGGCGTAGTACTCCTCGCGTGAATCCGGGTCCCGGCCCTGCGTATAGACGATGAGACCGTTGTCCAGGAAGGCGTCGGCGACGGCAACCGCCCCGGACAGGATTCCCCCGGGATTGTTCCGCAGATCGAGGACCGCGCCGGCAAGCGGACCGTCGTTCGTCTCCTCCATCCGTCGAATCGCTTCGACGAGGCGTGCTCCGGTGTGGGTCTGGAAGCTCGAGATCCGGATGCGGGCGAAACCGGGCTCGAGGAGATCGGACTTGACGCTCGAGATCTCGACGATGTCCCGGACGATGGTGAACTCGAGAAGCTCGTCCACGCCCTCGCGGACGATCGTCAGCGTTACCGGGGTGCCGGGGAGCCCCCGGATCCGCTTGGCCGCCTCGTCGGCGGTCAGATCGCGCACCGACTCCCCGTCCACCCGCGTCACGAGGTCTCCCGGCAGCAGCCCCGCCTCGTACGCGGGGCTGTCGTCGAGGGGAGTGATGATGCGGATGAGCCCGTCTTCGGCGGTGATCTCGATGCCGAGCCCGCCGAATTCGCCCGAGGCGCTCTCCTTCATCTCCTCGTGGTCCTCGACGGTGAGGTACGCGGAGTGGGGGTCCAGCCCGTCGACCATGCCCCGGATCGCGTGCACCAGCAGCTCACGGTCGTCGACCGGCTGGATGTAGTGCTTCTTGACGAGGTCGAATATCTCGCCGAACGCCTCGAGCTGCTCGACCGGCAGCCTGCCCCCCTCCTCCCCCGAAGCCGGAGGGACCGCGAGCGCGAGACCCGCCAGGAGCGCGCCTGCCCGCACGATGAGACGGATGGCCTCGCTGGGTCGCTTCATCTGGTTCCTTTCGGGGGTTCCATTGGCGTTTGCCGCGCGCGCGGCTAATATACCGGACCCTCCCGGTTCGCGGGTCGAATCGGCGATCTCCTTCACATTCTTCAACTCCGGGCGCCGATGGAACAGTTCGCCGCATTCGTGCTGGACCACGCGGTCCTGACCTTCCTCTTCCTCGGGCTCCTCGGGGCGCTGGTGTGGACATCGATTCCGGCCGTCGGCGGGGGTCAGGTGTCGCCGGCCGACGCGGTCCGCCTCATGAGCCACGAAGACGCGGTGGTCATCGATCTGCGCCCGGATGCCGAGTTCCGCAATGGCCACATCGTCAACGCGGTGCACGTGCCGATCGATCAGATCGAAGGTCGCCTGGGGCGGCTCGGCAAGTACCGCCAGAAGCCGGTGATCGCCGCCTGCCGCACCGGGCAGCAGTCCGCGAACGCGGTCAAGCGCCTCCGAACGGAAGGGTTCGAACGGGTCCACCGCCTGCAGGGAGGGATGATGGCGTGGCAGAGTGCGGAGCTGCCCATCACCAAGGACTGAACGAGCGGTTCCCCCGCTCTTCGCCGCTACTTCTCGCCTGACAGGATCGATTCCGTGAAGCTCGAGCTCGTGCGCGTGTACACCAAGGACCTCTCGTTCGAGAACCCGCTCGCACCGGGGATCTTCGGCCGGGAGTGGGTTCCGGAAGTGGCGATGAGGCTGCACGCGGGCGGTTCGCGGCGCGACGGCAACCTGCTGGAGGCGACGCTTCAGGTGAACGTCGAGGCGCAACTGGAAGGCCGGCCGGCCATGGTCATCGAGGTCGTGACGGCGGGTCTGTTCGCGATCGGCGAGGTGGAGGGAGCGGCGCTCTCCCGGGCGATCGGGGTGAGCTGTCCGACCATCCTCTACCCGTATGCCTGCGAGACGGTCACATCGCTCTCGGTGCGCGGCGGGTTTCCGCCCTTCCTCATGCAGCCGGCCGACTTCGAGGAGCTGTACCGGCGGCAGAACGCCGCGGCCAGCGAAGAGGCCGCCGATGAGACCGTGGATTGACGCCGCCGCCGGGCGGATGACGGCCGGGCGGCCCGGCAACGCCGTGCAGGTCCCGGTCCCGGCGGGCACCGGCGCATGATCGCGGTCCTCGGCGCCGGGTCGTGGGGGACGGCCCTCGCCCTGCTGATTGCCCGCAACCGCGCGCCCGTGCGCCTCTGGACCCGCAACGCGGCGGCCGCTGCCGCGCTCGCGATTGAGCGCGAGAACCGGCGCTATCTTCCGGGCCATCCGTTTCCCGCGAACATCGCGGTCGAGCCGGAGCTCGAAGCCGCGGCCGCCGGGGCCGACGAGGTGCTCATCTCGGTGCCGAGCCACGCGTTCCGGGCGGTGCTCGGGCGGGTCGCAGGCACCGTGATCCGGGACGGTTCCGGGGTGATGTGGGCGACCAAGGGACTCGATCCCGAGTCCGGGCGCTGGCTGCACGAGGTGGCGGTGGATGCCCTCGGCACCGCGGCGCGGGCCGCCGTCGTGTCGGGGCCGACCTTTGCGGGTGAGGTGGCGAAGGGGCTCCCGGCCGCAGTGGCCGTCGCGTGCGCCGACCTCGATCGCGCCCGCCGTCTCGCGGGTCTTCTCCACGGCCCGCGCTTTCGCGCCTACGCCAACGACGACGTGGCCGGCGTGTCCCTCGGCGGAGCGGTCAAGAACGTCCTCGCGGTAGCGGCGGGGGTTGCGGACGGTCTCGGGCTCGGCGCCAACACCCGGGCCGCGATCGTTTCCCGGGGGCTGAGCGAGATGCTGCGTCTCGGGAGGATGGTCGGGGCGCGCCCGCAGACCCTGATGGGCCTCGCCGGTCTCGGCGACCTCGTGCTCACCTGCACCGACGATCAGTCCCGGAACCGGCGCTTCGGCCTTGCCCTCGCCGCCGGAGACCGGCCGGACGAAGCGCGCGAACGGGTGGGCGGGGTGGTCGAGGGAGCGACCGCCGCGCCGGTGGTGCTCGCGCTTGCGGAGCGTCTCGGCATCGAGATGCCGATCACCGAGCAGGTGGCGGCCGTCGTGCGGGGCGACGCGGCGCCCGCCGGCGCGGTCGACGTGCTGCTCGCGCGTTCGCCCTCCACCGAGTACGAACCGGAGTAGCGTCCATGGACATTGCGCAATACCGGCGCCACGCCCACCGTCTGGTGGACTGGATGGCCGACTACCTCGAGACCGTCGAGTCCCGCCCGGTACGTTCCGCGGTGGCCCCGGGCGAGATCGAAGAGCGGCTTCCCGATCGCCCGCCGGAGACCGGCGAGCCCTTCGAGCGCATATTCGCGGACTTCGAGCGCGACCTGCTGCCGGGGGTCACCCACTGGCAGCACCCCTCGTTCTTCGCGTATTTTCCGGCGAATTCGAGCCCGCCGTCGGTGCTCGCGGAAATGCTGACCGCCGCGCTCGGCTTGAACTGCATGCTGTGGCAGACATCGCCCGCCGGCACCGAGCTCGAGACCCGGGCCCTCGACTGGCTGCGGCAGATGATCGGACTGCCCGAGGGGTTCGCGGGGGTCATCCAGGACACCGCATCGAGCGCGACCCTGTGCGCGATCCTCGCCGCCCGCGAGCGCGCGACGGAATTCGCGGCGAACCGGCGCGGGGTGTCGGGCGAAGACCGGCTCACGGTGTACACCTCGGCGGAATCGCACTCGTCGGTCGAGAAGGCGGTGCGCATCGCGGGGCTCGGGAGCGAGAGCCTGCGGGCGGTCCCGGTCGGCGCGGACGGGGCCATGCGGTGCGACGCGCTCGCCGAGGCGCTCGAGCGGGACGTGGCCGCGGGAGCGAGGCCGATCCTGGTCGTTGCGACCCTCGGCACCACCGGCGCATCGGGTTTCGACCGGCTGGACGTCGCAGGCGAGCTCTGCCGCCGCCACGGCGCGATGCTGCACGTCGACGCGGCGTGGGCGGGCACCGCGGCCATCGCCCCGGAGTTCCGCTGGATGCTCGAGGGGGTCGAGCACGCGGACAGCTTCGTCGTGAATCCCCACAAGTGGATGATGGTCAACTTCGACTGCTCGGCCCATTTCGTGCGAGACCCCGCGGCCTTCGTTCGAACGTTCGAGATCGTGCCCGAGTACCTCAGGACCGCGGAGCACGGACGGGTCATCGACTATCGCGACTGGGGGATCGCGCTCGGGCGCCGGTTCCGGGCCCTGAAGCTCTGGTTCGTCATCCGCAGCTACGGGGTCGAGGGACTGCGGGCGATCGTTCGCCGCCACGTCGGGCTTGCCGGAGAGCTCGCCGAAGCCATCGCCCGCGAGGACGACTTCGAGGTGGTCGTCGCCCCTCGCCTCGCCCTGCTCTGCTTTCGCTACCGGCCGTCCGGGATCGACGATCCGGCGGCGCTCGACGAGCTGAACGAGCGCCTGCTGCACACCCTCAACGACAGCGGCCGCCTGTACCTGACCCAGACCCGGGTGGCCGGAGCCTACGTCATCCGGTTCTGCGTGGGGCAGACCGTCACCGAACGTCGCCACGTGGAAACGGCCTGGAGCTTCATCCGGGAGGCCGCGCGCGGGCTCCCGCGCTGAGTCGCGCGCCGGGGGACGGGGCCGGGATGCCGGGGAACGGTCCGCGACGGGCGGCTTCCCGATCCCGGGACCGCGCCCGTTCCGGCATTCGCCGGGCGGCCAGGAACCGTGCGATCGTCGCGCTGCTGCGGATCCTCGCCGGGTGCCCGGCGCGGTGGAGGGCGGGGGTGGCGGGATCGATGGGTGCGGTGTGGCGGCGCACCGCCCGGCGTCGGCGGCGGATCGCCGGCGCGAACCTCGCGTACTGCTTTCCCGAGCTGGACGCCGCGCGGCGCGACGCGCTCGTCGCGGGTCACTTCCAATCCCTCGGCTACGCGCTCCTGGAGGTCGCGCTCGCCTGGTACGCCGACCCCGCGCGGCTGCGCGATCTGGTCCGGGTGGACGGACGCGAGCACCTCGAGGCGGCGCTCGCCCGCGGGCGCGGAGCGCTCCTCCTCGCCGGTCATTTCACGACTCTCGAGATCGGCGCCGCCCGGCTGGGAATCGATGCTCCGGTGGACGGTGTGTACCGCCCCCACGCCGATCCTTCGATGGAGCGGGCGTCGCGCGACGGGCGCCAGCGTTTCGGGGGCCGGCTCCTCGACCGGACGGACGTACGCGGGATGCTCCGCCGTCTCCGGGCCAACCGGGCCGTGTGGTACGCTCCGGACCAGGATCCGGGGCCCCGGAACGGCGTGTTCGCGCCGTTCTTCGGGCGGCCGGCGGCGACCGTGACCGCCACCGCCCGCATCGCCCGGGCGAGCGGCGCCCCGGTGCTGCCGTTCCGGGTGGAACGCTCCGCCGGAGGGCGCGCGTACCGGGTGGTCATCGAGCCCGCGCTCACCGGGTTCCCGAGCGGAGACGTGCAAGCCGACGCGGCGCAGGTGAATGCGGTCATCGAGCGGTGGGCGCGCGCGCGTCCGGAGCAGTACCTCTGGGTGCATCGCCGGTTCAAGACGCGCCCGCCCGGTGAGCCGGACGTGTACGGAGGCTGAACGTTGAGACCGAAGCTGCGCGAGACCTGGGAGGTGCGCAAGCCGCTCGTGCGGTCCGCCGGCGGTGTCGTCTCCTCCCAGCACTACCTGGCGTCCGAGGCGGGCGCGCGGGTGCTCGCCGAGGGCGGCAACGCGGTGGATGCGGCGGTCACCGCCGGGCTCGCGCTCGGCACCGTGGAGCCCTGGATGAGCGGGCTCGGCGGCTGCGGGCAGATGATCGTGCGCCTTGCCCGGGAGCCCCGCGCGTGGTCGGTCGACTTCGGGCTGGTCGCGTCGCGGAGCCTCGACCCCGCCGACTATCCCCTGGAGGAAGGCCGCGGGTCCGATCTTTTCCACTGGCCGGCCGTCGAGGGGGATCGGAACGTGATGGGGCCGCTCTCGATCGCGGTGCCCACCTACGCGGCCGGCGTGGCGGCGGCTCTCGAACGATTCGGAACCCGTTCCTGGGCGGAGTGTCTCGCCCCCGCAATCGAGCTCGCGGAGCGCGGACTCGACGCCGACTGGTACGCCACGCTCAAGATCGCGTCCACCGCCGCGCACCTCGCCCGTGACGAGGAGGCCCGCCGGGTCTTCCTCCCGGGCGGCTTCCCGCCCTGCTCGGAGTGGAGCGGACCGCCTCCCCGGCTCCGGCTCGGGAAGCTCGCGCAGACCCTGCGCCGGCTTGGCGAGGCCGGTCCCCGGGATTTCTACGAAGGGGCGATCGCCCGTTCGCTGGTCGCCGACGCGAGGAGGCTCGGGGCGCGTATCGAACCCGAGGATCTCGCCGGGGTGGAGGTCCGCATCCGCGAGTCGCTGGCCGTCGGCTACGCCGGCGCCACGGTCCGCGCGGCGCCCGGGCTCACCGGAGGACCGAGCCTGGAGCGCACGCTCGGCCTCCTCTCCGAGCGACGCGCCGCGGCGGCGCACGCCTGGCCCGGCTCCGAGTCCGACCTTGCCGTCGCGTACGCGGATGCTCTTTCCACCGCCTACGCGGAGCGCCTCGCCGCGGCGGGCCACGATGCGGAGGCCGCGATGCCCGCCTGCACCACGCACCTCAGCGTGGTCGACCGCGACGGCAACCTCGTCGCGCTCACCCAGACCCTGCTCTCGCTGTTCGGGTCCCGGGTGATGTTCCCCGGGACCGGGGTGCTCATGAACAACGGCGTGATGTGGTTCGATCCGCGCCCCGGCCGGCCCAACTCGATCGCGGCGGGTCGCCGGCCGATGTCCAACATGTGCCCGGTGGTGGTGGAGCGGTCCGGCGGAGAACGCTTCGCCCTCGGCGCGTCCGGAGGGCGGCGGATCATGCCCGCGGTGATGCAGCTCGTCTCGTTTCTCACGGACTTGGGCCTCGATCTGGAGGCGGCGTTCCATGCCCCGCGCATCGACGCGAGCGGCGCCGACTTCGTGACCGTCGACCCTCGGTTTGCGCCGGAGGTCGCCGCCGCCCTCGGCGAACGGCACGTGGTGGAGGTCTGGCCGAACGCCGTGTATCCGGCGATGTATGCTTGCCCGAACGCGGCCGGGGCGTTGCCGGACGGAGATCGGGTGGGAGCGGCCTACGTCATGTCGCCATGGGCGCTCGCGGCCCCGGTGGAGCCGAAGTGACAATTCGACGGACCGCGTGCCGGGCGGTTCACGACGAGCGGGCGAGGGCCGTACGGCTCCGGGCTCGCACGACCGCGGCGCGGAACGCGCCGGGGAGCTTCGGGCCGCGGCCCGGAGCGCCCGCAGGCCCGAACAGGAGAAGCGCGGAATGAACGAGGTGCTCGAGGTCCCGGAGTCGCGGCTGGCGGAGGGCGACGGTGCGGTGGCCGACCTGATTCGCTCGCGGCGGACCATCCACGATTTCCGCGAGGAGTCCGCCCCGGTGGAGCTCGCCCGCACGGCTCTCGATCTTGCCCGGTGGGCACCGAACCACCACCTCACCGAGCCCTGGCGCTTCTATCTGCTCGGTCCGGAGACGGCGGCCGCGATCGCGCACCTCAACGCCGAGATCGTCACCGCGAAGAACGGAACCGAGGCGGGGGCGGCGAAGCTCGACCGGTGGAGCCGGATCCCGGGCTGGGTCGTGGTCACCTGCGAGAACACCGACGATCCGCTGCGCGCGCGCGAGGACTACGCGGCGTGCGCTTGCGCGATCCACAACTTCTCGCTCTTCCTGTGGAGCCGGGGGGTCGGCGTCAAGTGGACGACGGGAGCGGTGACCCGCGACCCGCGCTTCTACGATCTCGTGTGGATCGACCCGGATGCGGAGACGGTCGTGGGGCTCGTCTGGTACGGCTACCCGGCGGAGGTCCCGAACCCCGCCCGCCGCCCCCTCGAGGAGGTCTCCGTCATCCTCCCCTGACCCCTGCCTCGGCCGCGTGCCGGGGCCCCGACGTCACCCGGGCGGAGTGCGTCCTGGAGGTCAGCCCCAGAGGTCGGAGGAGGGCGGCTCCACGCGGCCGTCGGGGTGGTACTCGAGGCCGGGCTCGCGGTCCCCGGCGAGGAGGAGGGGGCCGTCGAGGTCCACGAAACGCGCGCCCTGGGCCACGAGGAGCGCAGGGGCCATCGCGAGCGACGTGCCGAGCATGCATCCCACCATGATCCCGAACCCCGCGGCCACCGCGGCGTCGCGCAGCGCGAGGGCCTCGGTGAGGCCGCCCGTCTTGTCGAGCTTGATGTTCACGATGTCGTAGCGACCGCCGAGCGCGGGCAGCTCGGCTCGCGTGTGGCACGACTCGTCGGCGGCGATCGGGACCGTTCGCTCGACCTCCGCGAGCGCCCCGTCGTCGCCCGCCGGAAGCGGCTGCTCCACGAGGTCGACCCCGAGCCGGGCGAGCTCGGGGAGGGCGCCGGCCAGGGTCTCCGGCGACCACGCCTCGTTCGCGTCCACGATGATGCGGGCCGCCGGGGCTCCGGACCGCACCGCGGCGACCCGCTCGGTGACCCGGTCGTCGTCGAGCTTCACCTTGAGGAGGGGGCGCGAGGCATGACGCGCGGCGGCCTCGCGCATCGCCTCGGGCTCGTCGATGCTCAGGGTGTACGCGGTGACCACCGCTTCCGGAGGAGGTCCCCTGCGGGCCGCCCATGCCCGCTGGCCGCTGCGCTTCGCCTCGAGGTCCCACAGGGCGCAGTCGAGGGCGTTTCGGGCCGCCCCCGGGGGCATCGCGCCCGCGAGCCCGTCGCGGGCCAGGCCGCGTTCGATGTCGTCGCGCAGACCCTCGATGGATTCGACCACGCTCTCGACCGTCTCGCCGTAGCGGGCATAGGGAACGCACTCGCCGCGGCCGGCGACCGCGCCGTCGCGAATCTCCACGAGAACGGTATGGGCGACGGTGCGCGCCCCCCGTGAAATTCGGAACACCCCGGCGAGCGGCCAGGACTCTCGACGGACCGCCAGGGTGGGCATGGGGTCAGAGGATCGCGTCGACGATGCGGTCCGCGCCGTCCCGGGCGGGGTCGATGCACGGAAGCCCCAGCTCCTTCTCGCACGATTCGAGCAGCGTACGCGCCGCCTTCTCCTCGAGGTCCTTCGTGTTGATGGAGACACCGGCGAAGCGAACGTCGCCGCTCACCACCCGGGCGGCCGCGAGATTGGCTTCGATGCAGCTCGCGAGATCCGGAAGCGCGCGACCGGGAAGTCCGCGCATGTGGGTGCGGGTCGGCTCGTGGCACAGCACCAGGGTGTCGGGCTGGGCGCCGTGCAGGAGCCCGAGGCTCACCCCCGCGTAGGAGGGATGGAAGAGCGAGCCCTGGCCCTCGATGAGGTCCCAGTGATCGTGGTCCGCGGCCGGGCATAGCTGCTCGATCGCCCCCGACATGAAGTCCGAGACGATCGCGTCCACCGCGACCCCGGATCCCTCGATGAAGATGCCGGTCTGGCCGGTCGCCCGGAAGTCGGAGTCGACGCCGCGCGCCGCGAACGCGCGGTGCAGGCAAAGGGTCGTGTACATCTTGCCCACCGAGCAGTCGGTGCCCACGGTAAGCAACCGCCGGCCGTTTCTCGGTGCCCCGCTGCCGATGGGAAAATCGCCTTCCGGGTGCCTCACGTCGTGCAGGCGCCGGCCGCAACGGCGGGCGGGGTCCCCGACGGCCCGCACGGCGCCCGGGCGGGGCCCCGGCCGCAACGGCGGGCGGTTCCCGCGACGGCCGGAATGTCGCCGAGGCGGGCATGGAGCCCGCTCGCGATGTCCATGCCCGCCTCGAGCGCGGCGACCATGGTGTCGATCCAGGCCTGCGAGAACACTCCTCCCCGGTTGACCACGCCCACGAGCAGGGTGCGGGCGCCCCGCTCGCGACCCTCCGCGATCGTGAGCTCGGGCAGGTCGACGGACGGGACGCAGCCGGGGAGCCGTAGCTGCCCGACGCATGCGTCCGGGCGCCACTGGTAGACGCCGATGGCGGTCTTCGCGGAGAGGTCGTCCCAAGCGTCTCCGAGGAACAGGAGATAGGGGAGATTGATGCTCATGGGATGCACAATATAGCCTGTCGCCGCGGCGGGTGCGCACCAGGGTGGCGGGGGAAGCTTCGATGGCGGCGGATTGCGCGGCAGGCTCGACGGCGGTGCCGAACGTGCTGTCCGTCGCCGGTTCCGACAGCGGCGCGGGTGCGGGCATGCAGGCCGACCTCAAGACGTTCGCCGCCCTCGGCGTGTACGGCTGCACGGCGGTCACCGCGATCACCGCCCAGAACACCGTTTCCGTGCAACGCATCGTCCCGGTCGCCGCCGCCATGGTCGAGGCGCAGATGGAGGCGGTGCTCGGAGACGTCCGGATCGCGGCGATCAAGCTGGGGCTGCTGCCGACTGCGAGCGTCGTGCGCGCGGTGGCGAGGGTGCTCGCCCGCCACCCGGCTCCGGACGTGGTGTACGACCCGGTGATGGCCGCGAGCACCGGCCGCTCGCTTCACTCGGATTCCGCGCTGGCCGCGGTACGAAACGTCCTGCTGGCGCGGGTGACCGTGGTCACTCCGAACGTCGCCGAGCTCGTGCGACTTACCGGAATGCTTCCCGTCCGCACGGACGACGACCTCGACCGGGCCGCGCGGCGGCTCCTCGACGCGGGTCCCGAGTGGGTTCTGGTCACCGGGGGGGATCGCCCCGGCCGTTTCAGTCGCGATCGCTTGCACGGGCCGCGCGGGTCCGGGACCGCGCGGTGGTATCGTGCGCGCCGTATCGCGACCCGCCACGGCCACGGCACGGGCTGCACGCTCTCGTCCGCGATCGCGGCCCGGCTCGCGCGCGGCGACGCGGTTCCGACCGCGGTGGAAGCGGCCAAGTCCTACCTCGGAGGCGCTCTCGCCGCGGCGGACGAGCTGGACGCGGGAACCGGCGCCGGCCCTCTCAACCACTTCCATGCGATGTGGAGGCAGACATGAACCCGGCATCTCCCTGGCCGGACGACGGACCGGACCGCGCTCCGCTGGTCGCCTTCGCCGGGACCCTGGCCGATGCGGCCCGGGCCGTAGCCCGCCGCCATTTCCGGGCGTCGGTCGAGGTCGAGTACAAGGCCGACGGATCACCGGTCACCCGCGCCGATCGGGAGGTGGAGGAGACCCTGAGCGGCCTGATTCACGAGCGCTTCGCCGAGCATGCGGTCACCGGCGAGGAGCTCGGCCGCACCGGCCCGTCCGACGCCCGCTGGCGCTGGGTGCTGGACCCCATCGACGGGACCAAGAACTTCGTGACCGGCCGTCCCCTGTTCGGATCGCTGATCGCGTTTCTCGACGGCGACCGACCCATTCTCGGCGTGATCGAGTCCCCCGCCCTCGGGGAGCGGTACGTCGGCGCGGCGGGCGACGTGACCCGCTTCGACGGGCGCCCCTGCCGCACGAGCGGGTGTACGCGGCTCGGTGACGCGCGGATGAGCGCCACCACTCCGGACCTCTTCGATTCCGACGAGCTGGTCGCGTTCGACGACGTGAGCTTCGCCGCCCGGATCCGGACCTTCGGGGGCGACTGCTACCAGTATGCGCAGCTCGCCGCCGGCCACCTCGACCTGGTGGTGGAGGCGGAGCTGGCTCCCTACGATCTGCTCGCTCTCGCACCCGTGGTCACGGGCGCGGGCGGCGTAATCACCGACTGGCAGGGGGAGGCGCTGACCGCCGCCTCCGGTGGCCGGATTCTGGCCGCGGCGACCCCGGAGCTCCACGCGGAGGTGCTCGTCAGGCTGCAGGACGTCGTTTGAAGCGTCTGCTCGTCGTCTACCACACGCAGACGGGGCACACGGAGGCGATGGCCCGCGCGGTCGTGCGCGGCGCGCGGCATCCCGAGGTCGCCGGAGTCGAAGTTCGTCTCCGCCGTGCCATCGAGGCCGGCCTCGGCGACCTCCTCGAGGCGGACGCGGTGGCGATCGGCACGCCCGAGAACTTCGGCCAGCTCTCCGGCGGCATGAAGGATTTTTTCGACCGCACCTACTATCCCGCCCAGGGGAAGCTCGAAGGGCTCGCGTACGCGGCGTTCATCAGCGCGGGAAACGACGGACGGGGGGCGCTCGAGGGGCTTCGTCGAATCGTTCGCGGATACCCGCTGCGAGAGGTGCGCGAGCCGATCATTGCCCGCGGGGGGATCGATGCCGGGGTCCTGGAACGATGCGAGGAGTTGGGCCTCGCGCTTGCCGCCGGCCTCGAAGCGGGCATCTACTAGCCCGGAAATCTACCCAACTTTCGTCGCATACTCGAATAACTCTGCGAGTTATTCGAGATGGCTGTTTACCCGAAAAGTTCTCCGAACTTTTCGGGTTTGGGCGTCGAGACGGCGCTGTGACAGGCCGCACGGACCGAGAGACGCTGAAGGCGTAGTCGACACTAGCGCTACGCGCTGTCGAAGCGGCTTGAGGGAGTACGGCCAGTCACAGCGCATGGATCGGCGTCCGCAGCAGGAAGTTGGTGAGATTTGCGGGCTAGCGGCGAATCGCGGCCGGTTCCGGCCTCGTGTCCTGCAGGTGCGGGACCGGTGCCCGGACTCGGCGGGCCGGCATCACCGGGACCGGTGACGTTCGGGTGCGGCGGGTGCCGGGCGAGGGCTGCCGAACCGCGCCCGAGCCCGGCGTGCCCGCCTCGACGCCGCCGCACGACGCGCGGGGAAGCGCACGCTCAGTTCGCGGCGCTCGCCCGGGCGTGCCCCGGGCGGTAGGAAGCGAAGTCGGCGATCACCCGCGCCGCTTCGGCGAGGAAGAACTCGTCCCGGAGATCGGGGAGCTCCTCGACCTCCGCGGGCCGCTCCTCCCCGTTTCCTTCCTCGATTGCCCGGCTCAGCGCCTTCGCGATGCGCAGGCGCTGCGCCTCGAGCTCGGCGTGCTCGGCCTCGCGCCGCGCCCGGTTCAGGCTGACGGCTCCGGATTCGCGCCACCGGCGTCGCTCCTCGATCTCCTCGCGCAGCACGTGCGCCGGTCCGCCCGCCTGAAGCCGCTCGCGGCTGAGATCGCGTGCCGCAGCGAGCGCCTCGTCATTCCGGGGCTTGGCCCGCCACCTCGCGACCGCGTTTATCTTCGCCCAGGGCAGGGCGTTGTCGAGCTCGCCCTCGCCGCCGCCGGCCTCGGTGGTGACCGGTGCGAAATTGACGTCGGGCTCGATTCCTCGTCTCTGAACCCCGGCCCCGTTCACGCGGAAATACTCCGAGATCGTCAGCTTGAGCCGCCCGGTGCCGCCGTAGGCGGGCAGATCGACGAGATTCTGCACGGTGCCCTTTCCGTAGGTGCGCGTCCCGATCACGAGACCCCTGCCATAGTCCTGGATCGCGCCGGCGAGAATCTCCGAGGCCGACGCGCTGCTCCGGTTGACGAGAATTCCGAGCGGCCCGTCCCAGGCGACCGAAGGGTCCTTGTCCCATCGCACCCGGGCGCCTCCCGAGGGTTTTCGGATCTGGACGATGGGACCGGAATCGATGAACAGGCCGGCCACCAGCAGCGCTTCGTCGAGCGACCCACCCTGGTTGTCGCGCAGATCCACGACGATTCCGTCGATGCCGTCGCCGCTCAGCTCCTCGATGAGGCGCCGGACGTCCCGGCTCGTGCTGCGATAGTCGTCGCGTCCGGCGCTCCGGCCCGCGATGTCCAGGTAGAAGGAGGGAATGTCGATGATTCCGACCCGAGCGGCTGCGCCGTCGCTGGCCCGTGTCTCCAGTATCCGGCTGGATGCGGACTGGTCGTCCAGGTCGATCCGGTCGCGCACGAGCGCGAGCGTGCGCGGCGGCCCGGAAGGGTTCTCGGCCGGCAGGATCTGGAGGTGGACCGTGCTTCCCTTCGGTCCGCGGATGAGGTTGACCACATCCTCTATGCGCCAGCTCACGACGTCCGTCATCTCCTCCTCGTCGGCCTGACGCACCCCGATGATCCGGTCGTCGACCCCGAGCTGACCGCTGCGGTCCGCGGGGCCTCCCACGATGATGCGGCGAACCACCGTGTGCTCGCCGACCGTCTGCAGGGCCGCGCCGATCCCTTCGAGCGACAGGCTCATGCGGATCCGGAAGTTCTCCGAGCTTCGCGGCGAGAAGTAGGAGCTGTGGGGATCGATCGACTGGGTATAGGCGTTGAGGAAGAACTGCACCACGTCGTCGGCGTTGATCTGGCGCGCCCGCCGGGCCATGCGGGAATAGCGCGCCTTGAGCGCTTCCGGAATCTCCTCGAGCTCGTGCCCTGCGAGCTCGAGCTCGAGGATGTCGTTCTTGACCCGCCGCCGCCAGTAGTCGTCGAGGTCCGCCAGGGATGTCGCCCAGGGCGCGTCGGAGCGATCGAGCTCGAGATGCTCGTCGCGAGCGAAGTCGAAATCGCGCCCGGCAAGCGCGGATGCGGTGCCCGCTCTCTCCGCCATGCGAGTGCGGTACCGGTCGAACACCTCGAACGCGATGCCGAGCCGGCCGCTGCGCAGAGCGTCGTCGACCTTCGTCCGGTGGTCGTCGAACTCCTCGACATCGCTTGCGAGGAAGACGCTGTGCCCCGGATCGAAGATGTCGAGGTAACGGTCGAGAACCGTCGATCCGAGCGCGTCGTCGAGGGGCACCTTGCGATAGTGGTAGCGGCTCATGAGCTCGACGACCACCCGGGCCGAGCGGACGTGCGCGGCGGAAGGCCGGAGCTCCTCCGCCGGGGACGAGTCCCCCTGCGCGGAGTACGCGTCCGGGCTCGACGCAACGGCGACGACGAGCGCCGCCGCCATCGCGTACCGGTTGGTCCAAGCCGTCGTCCGGCGTCGAGGCCGATCGGGCCGCGGGCCGGATCGACCCCGCCGACCGTGCCCGCCGCCGGGGAATTCCGGGCCGCTGCACATCATCAGAAAGCCTTTAGCACGTCCTCGACCATTTGCTTCGCGTCGCCGAAGAGCATCATCGTGTTGTCGCGGAAGAAAAGCTCGTTCTCCACCCCGGCGTAGCCGGCACCCATGCCCCGTTTGACGAACAATACGGTACGCGAGCGCTCCACGTCCAGGATCGGCATGCCGTAGATCGGGCTCTGCGGATCGGTCTTGGCCGCCGGATTGGTGACGTCGTTCGCGCCGATTACCAGGGCGACGTCGGTTCCGGGGAAGTCGTTGTTGATGTCGTCGAGCTCGAATACCTCGCCGTAGGGAACGTTGGCTTCCGCGAGGAGCACGTTCATGTGCCCCGGCATCCGGCCGGCCACCGGGTGGATGGCGTAGCGAACGCGTGCGCCGTGCGTCTTCGACCGGTCCGCGAGCTCCCGCAGCGCGTGCTGCGCCTGGGCCACCGCCATTCCGTAGCCGGGGACGATCACGAGCGAGTCGGCGTTCTTCAGGATGAACGCCGCGTCCTCCGCGCTGCCCTGTTTGACCGGACGCGTCTCGCGTGCCGATACCCCGGCCACGCCTTCCGACTCCGTTCCGAAGCCCCCGAGGATGACGCTCAGGAACGAGCGGTTCATCCCCTTGCACATGATGTAGGAGAGGATTGCGCCCGACGCGCCGACCAGGGCGCCGGTGATGATGAGGGCGGTGTTCTCCAGGGTGAACCCGATTCCCGCCGCCGCCCATCCGGAGTACGAGTTGAGCATCGATACCACGACCGGCATGTCCGCTCCGCCGATCGGGATGATGATGAGCACGCCGACGAGCAGGGCGAGGCCGGTGAGGAGCCAGAACGCCTCGTGCGCTTCGCTGCGGCAGAACCAGACCGCGATGACCACCAGGGCGATTCCGAGAGCCGCGTTCAGCGGGTGCTGGAAGGGAAACACGGTCGGCGCGCCGGAGACGAGGCCCTGCAGCTTCACGAACGCGACGATCGAGCCCGTGAACGTGATGGCGCCGATCGCGACGCCGATCGACATCTCGACGAGGCTTGCCGCGCCGATCCCGCCCGGCTCCCCGATGCCGAACGCCTGCGGGGCGTACAGAGCCGCCGCGGCCACCAGCACCGCGGCAAGCCCGACGAGGCTGTGGAAGGCGGCCACGAGCTGCGGCATTGCGGTCATCGCGATGCGGCGCGCCGAGAAAGCGCCGATCGAGCCACCCACCGCGATGCCGAGCACGATGACGAAGGCGGTGGTTGCGTCCGCGATCCCCGCCACGCTCAGGGTGGTCGCGATCGCGATCGCCATGCCGGCCATGCCGAGCAGGTTCCCGCGCCGCGAGGTCGCCGGGGACGAGAGCCCCCGCAGGGTGAGGATGAACAGAATCCCGGAAAGGAGATACGCGAGAGCGGCGAGGCTCGGGGTCACTGACCCGAATCCTTGCGATCCTGGCGCCGGTACATCGCGAGCATGCGCTGGGTGACCAGAAAGCCGCCGAAGATGTTCACCGAGGCGAGGACGAGGGCGATGAAGCCGAGGGTCTTGGCCACGATGCCGGCGGACCCGGCCGCCTCGACCCCGACCGCGAGCAGGGCCCCGACCACGATGACGGAGGACACCGCGTTGGTGACCGACATCAGCGGCGTGTGCAGCGCGGGGGTCACGCTCCACACGACGTAGTACCCGACGAAGATGGCGAGGACGAAGATGGAAAGTCGAAATACGAAGGGGTCGATCTCGGGCGCGACGAGCGCCGCCGCGCCGGCCGCGGTCTCGGCCGCGACGGCCGCCGCGCCGGTGGCTCCCGACTCCGCCATCAGGCGTTGCCGCCCGCACCGTCGTCCGACGGCGCGGGGCGGAACCTGGGATGCACCACCGCCCCGTCTCGGGTGAGGACGGTCGCGGCGAGGATCTCGTCGTCCCAGTCGAAGCGAAGTCCCTTTTCGCCGATGAGCGGCGTCACGAACGCGAGCAGGTTGCGGGCGTAGAGCGCGCTCGCGCTCGCCGCGAGGCGGCCCGGGACGTTGCGGTGGGCGAGGATGGTCACCCCGTGCGCGACCACCCGTTCTCCGGGGCGCGAGAGCTCGCAGTTGCCGCCGTGCTCGGCCGCGAGGTCGACCACCACGGAGCCCTTGCGCATGGTCGCGACCATGTCCGCGTCGATCAGGCGAGGGGCCGGCCGCCCCGGGACGAGCGCGGTGCCGATGACGATGTCCTGGCGCCTGAGCTCCGTGGCGAACAGCTCGGCCTGCCGACGGCGGTAGCTCTCGCTCATCTCGCGCGCATAACCCCCCTCGGTCTCCGCGTTCTCGGCCTCCGGGCCGTCGACCCCGATGAAGGTCGCGCCGAGGCTCTCCACCTGTTCACGCGCGGCCGGGCGCACGTCCGTCGCGCTCACGATCGCGCCGAGCCGCCGCGCGGTGGCGCTGGGCTGGGGGCCCGGCCCCCCGCGGCCCGCCCGAGCGCGGCCCGCGGCCGCGGCGGGGGGGGGGGGCCGGGGCGCCCCGCCCCTCCCGCCCCCATCACGAGCACCCGGGCGGGCGGCACGGTCCCGGCCGCGGTCATCATCATCGGCATGGCCCGCTCGAACTCGGCCGCCGCGTCGATGACCGCCTTGTATCCCGCGAGGTTCGACTGCGAGGAGAGCACGTCCATCGCCTGGGCGCGGGTCACGCGGGGGAGGAGCTCGAGCGAGAAAGTCGTGAGTCCGGCGCTCGCATAAGTCTCCAGCACGCCGTTCAGGCGGTAGGGATCGAGCATTCCCACGAGCACCGCGTCGCGCGGGAGGTACGGGATCGCATCGTCCGGCGGGGCCCGCACCGCGAACTGGATGGCCGCGCCGTCGAGCACGGCGGCGGTTTCGGGCAGCACGCTCGCCCCGGCCGCTTCGTACTCGGTGTCGACGATGCCCGCAGCGTACCCGGCGCCGCGCTCGACGCACACCTCCACGCCGGGCGCGGTGCGCAGGAGCTTGGCGACGGTCTCGGGAGTAGCAGCGACGCGCGGTTCGTCTTCCCGGCGTTCCCTGCTGATGGCGATCTTGAGTCGGCCGCTCATTCCGTGTGTCGGTTCGGGCGGTCTCGCGAAGGGGTGAGGAGAGCGGGCACGGAGTCTATCATTCCGCCTTCGGGCCACCAACCGTCTTGACCGGCCGCCGCGCCGTGTCGGCGGCACGGGCCGGGCGCCACGAGCGACGGATTGGTCGTTCCGCGCGCGCAACGAGTGAACCAACCGCGAGGACTTCGCAATGAGTCGATACCGCATCGCCGCAATCCCCGGAGACGGGATCGGCCGGGAAGTCGTTCCGGAGGGGATCCGGGTGGCCGACGCGGCGGCCCGCCGGCACGGGATCGAGCTCGAGTGGGAGCACTTCCCCTGGAGCTGCGAGACCTATCGGAGCGAAGGCTGGATGATGCCGCCCGACGGCCTCGAGCGCCTTGCCGGTTTCGATGCGATCTTTCTCGGAGCGGTGGGCTTCCCCGGGGTGCCGGACCACGTGTCGCTGTGGGGTCTGCTCATTCCCATCCGGCGCAAGTTCCGCCAGTACGTCAACCTGCGCCCGGTCCGGGTGCTGGCGGGGATGGTGTCGCCACTGCGTGATCGGGGTCCGGAGGACATCGACTTCTACGTGGTGCGCGAGAACAACGAGGGCGAGTACTCCGAGATCGGAGGGCGGCTCTACGAGGGTACCGACCGCGAGATGGCGATGCAGGAGAGCATCTTCACCCGTCGCGGGGTCGACCAGGTCCTCGAGTACGCGTTCGAGCTCGCGCGGTCGCGCGAAGCGAAGCATCTGACGTCGGCCACCAAGTCGAACGGCATCATTCACACCATGCCGTACTGGGACGAGCGCTTCGCCGCGATGGCGGAGCGCTACGCGGACGTGCGGACGTCCCAGTACCACGTCGACATCCTCGCGGCCAACTTCGTCCTTCATCCCGACTGGTTCGACGTGGTGGTGGGCAGCAATCTCTTCGGCGACATCCTGTCCGATCTCGGTCCCGCGATCGCGGGCACGATCGGCATCGCTCCTTCGGCGAACATCAATCCGGAGCGGGACCATCCGTCGATGTTCGAGCCCGTTCACGGGTCCGCCCCGGACATTGCGGGGAAGGGAATCGCCAACCCCATCGGGCAGATCTGGTCGGGGGCGATGATGCTCGAGCACCTCGGCCACCCGCAGGCGGCGGCGGATGTCGTCGCGGCCATCGAGGCGGTGCTCGCCGGCGGGGGGCCGAAGACCCCGGACCTCGGCGGGCAGGCGCGAACGGCCGACCTCGGCCCCGCCGTCGCGGGAGCGATCCGGGACTGACCGGGCCCCGCGGGCGGCCGGGCGCGAACGGCCGCCCTCGCCCGCGCCGTGGGGGAGGCGAGCGGGGACTGCCCGGGCCGCCGGAGCCGCCCGCCGCCGCCGCGCGGACCCCCGGAACCGGGGGCGTGACGGAGCTTCGGCGGGCGCCCCGGGGGCGGGTCGCCGGTCGAATCGATGCGGAGCTCGTCGCCCCGGGAACGGTACGCGGCCGCCATCGCCCGCGGAACCCTGCGACCCGATCCGGGCCAGGCGCGCGCCGTCGATGCCTTCGACGCCCTTCACCGCGCGCTCGACGAGCCCGTCCGGCGGCCTCGCCGGAGGTTCTTCCGGCGGCGCCCCGTGAGCGTCCCGGGGCTCTACCTGTGGGGTGGGGTGGGACGCGGAAAGACCCTGCTCATGGACGACTTCCACGCGGGTCTCGGCGCCGTACCGAAGCGCCGGGCGCACTTCTACCGCTTCATGAGCAGCGTCCACTCGGAGCTCAAGCGGCTGCGCACCGAACGAGCCGAGGATCCCCTCGGGATCGTCGCCGCGGACTGGGCGGCCGAGGTGCGGGTGCTGTGCCTCGACGAGTTCCACGTACGCGACATCGCGGACGCCATGCTGCTCGGACGCCTCCTGAAGGGCCTCTTCGCGCAGGGGGTGACCCTGGTCACGACTTCCAACGTACCGCCGGCCCGGCTCTACGAGGGGGGGCTTCAGCGCGATCGCTTCCTGCCCGCGATCGCGGAGCTCGAGGCCCGGCTCCGGGTGCTCGAGCTCGCCGGGAGCGAGGATCATCGCCTGCGCGCCCTCGAGCGGGCGGACGTCTACCATACCCCCCTCGGCCCGGCGGCCGCCGCGAGCATCGAGGCCTGCTTCGCGACCCTGGTGCCGGACGGCCGCACGGAGGACGGCCCCCTCACGGTTCTCGGCCGGTCCATCGAGGCGGTGCGGCGCGCGGAGGGAATCGCGTGGTTCGAGTTCGGTCAGCTCTGCGACGGCCCCCGGGGGGCCGCGGACTACATCGAGATTGCCCGCTGCTTCCACACCGTGCTCCTGTCCGACGTCCCGGTGATCGGGCCCCGCGACCGGAACCGGGCGCGGCGCTTCATCAGCCTCGTCGACGAGTTCTACGATCGGCAGGTGAACCTCGTGGTGTCGGCGGCCGCCCCACCGGCCGGAATCTACCCGGACGGTCCCGATGCGTTCGAGTTCCGGCGCACCCGCAGCCGGCTCGAGGAGATGCAGACGCGGGACTACCTTCACCGCGAGCACCTCGGCTGAAGCGCTGCGCGGCGCGTGCTCCGGTTCCCGCCGGGACCGCAGCTTGCGCCGGTACGGGTCGCGAATATACTCAACCGTTCTTCGGGTCGAACCTACGGGAGAACATGGATGGCGAATCAGGCCACGCGGGAGATTCGCAACATCGCGGTCGTCGGGCACGGTGGCGGCGGCAAGACCACGCTCGTCGAGTCGCTGCTGGTGGCGGCGGGGGCCATCGGAGCCGCGGGCTCGGTGGAGAAGGGCACCGCGGTGTGCGACTACGAGCCGGAAGAGCGCGCGCACCAGCAGTCGCTGTGGAGCGCGGTCGCGAGTCTCGAACACGGTTCGGCCCACGTCAGCTTCATCGACACGCCGGGTTATCCCGACTTTCTCGGGCGGGCGCTCCCCTCGCTGGCCGCGGTGGAAGCGGTCGCGGTGGTCGTCGACGCGCGCTCCGGCATTCAGACCACCACGCGGCGGATGATGGAAGCGGCGGCGGCGCGCGGACTCGCCCGTCTCGTCATCGTGAACAAGATCGACGCGCCGGATCTCGACCTCGGGGCGCTCGTCGAGAGCCTGCGGGAGGTGTTCGGCTCCGAGTGTCTTCCCGTCAACCTTCCCGCGCCGGGACGGGAGCGGGTGGTGGACTGCTTCTTCGAACCCGACCCGTCGGCGGCCACCGAATTCTCGTCGGTCGAGGAGGCGCAGAGCCGGGTCGTGGACCAGGCGGTGGAGATGGACGAGGAGCTCATGGAGACCTTCCTCGAGCAGGGGGAAGTCTCTGCCGAAGAGCTCCACGGCGCGTTCCGGTCCGCCCTCGTGGCCGGGCACCTCGTGCCCGTGTGCTTCGCCTCCGCGGCCTCCGGCGCCGGCATCGATCTCCTGCTCGACGTGCTGGCGCGGCTGATGCCGGGCCCGGCGGACGTCGATCCGCGCGCGTTCTCGGCCCCGGACGGCTCCGCGGTCGAGGTGGCCCCCGATCCGTCCGCGGATGTGCTGGCGGACGTGTTCCGGGTGACCATCGACCCCTTCGTGGGCCGGCTCTCCGCGTTCCGCATCCACTCCGGGACGATCACGCGCGACACCCAGCTCCACGTCGACGACGGGCGCAAGCCCTTCAAGGTGGGGCACCTCTTTCGCCTCCAGGGCAAGGAGCACGTGGAGATCGAAGCAGGCCTCCCGGGCGACATCTGCGCGGTTGCGAAGGTGGACGAGATCGGCTACGGAGCGGTTCTGCACGCCGCGGGCGGCCCCGACGCCCCCCGCCCCGATTCGGTCCCGCTTCCCGATGCGATGTACGGGCTCGCGGTCCAGGCCAAGACCCGCGGCGACGAGCAGAAGCTGTCCGATACCCTCTCGAAGCTCGCCGCGGAAGACCCGAGCTTCCACGTCGAGCACAGCACCGCGACCCGCGAGACGGTGATCCGCGGGCTCGGCGAGCTCCATCTGCGGATGATGCTGGAGCGGATGAAGGAGCGCTACCACGTCGAGGTGGAGACGCGGCCGCCCCGCATTCCCTATCGCGAGACCATCACCGCTCCGGCCGAAGGACACCATCGCCACAAGAAGCAGACCGGCGGGGCCGGTCAGTTCGGCGAAGTGTTCCTTCGGGTCGAGCCGATGGGGCGCGGCGGAGGCTTCGAGTTCGTCGACAACATCGTCGGCGGGGTCATTCCCTCCCAGTTCGTGCCGGCGGTCGAGAAGGGCATCCGCCAGGTCCTCGAGACGGGAGCGATCGCGGGCTACCGGATGGACGACGTCAAGGTGACGGTCTACGACGGGAAGCACCATCCGGTGGACTCGAAGGAGATCGCCTTCGTCACCGCCGGCAAGAAGGCGTTCCTGGATGCGGTGAGCAGGGCGCGTCCCATCGTTCTCGAGCCCGTCGTGGACCTCGAGGTGACGATCCCGCAGGACAAGATGGGGGACATCGCCGGCGATCTTTCCGGCAAGCGCGGGCGGGTCGGCGGGACGGAGAGTCTCGCCGGCGGCTACGTGGCGATTTCCGGCCAGGCGCCCCTGAGCGAGCTGACCCGTTACCAGACCGAGCTCAAGTCGGTCACTGCGGGAGCGGGCAGCTACACCATGGGGTTCAGCCACTACGACCCCGTTCCCCGCCCCATCCAGGAGAAGCTGATGGCGGAATTCAAGCCGGTGGCGGACGAGGACTGAGGGCCGGGAACCGCGTCGCCCGGGCGTTCGCCGGGGCCGACTTCCGGTCCGCCACGGGTCGCCGGCGGGGGCGGGTCGGACCAGCTAGACGGCCGGCGGCGGGCTGCTCCGCCGCTCCGCGAGGCGATCGCGAAGGGTGCGGTTCGCCTGCCGCGGATCCGCCTTGCCCCGCGAGCGCTTCATCACCTGCCCGACGAGGAACCCGAGGACCTTCTCCGCGCCCTCGAGATACTGCCCGACCTGCGCCGGGTGCGCGGCGAGAACCGCGTCCACGAGCTGCTCGATCTCCGCCGTGTCCGTCACCTGGCGAAGCCCGCGGATCTCGATGATCGCGTCCGGCTCCCCGTCCGACCCCCACATCTCCTCGAACACGGTCTTGGCCATGCGGCCCGATATCGTGCCGTCCGCGATCCGGCGCACGAGCCGGCCGAGCCGTCCGGCATCGACGGGAGCGGACTCGATGCGAAGGCCCTCGCGGTTGAGCGCTCCGGTCAGCTCGCCGATGACCCAGTTCGCGGCGAGCCGCGCCGTGCCCGGACCCCCCGCCTCCTCCACCACCGCTTCGAAGTAGTCGGCCGCTTCGCGGTAGCTCACGAGCTGCGCCGCCTCCGCCGCCCCCACCGCGTACTCGCGTACCAGGCGCTCGCGCCGCGCGTCGGGAAGCTCGGGAAGGCCGTCGCGCACCTCGGCGACGAACGCGTCGTCCACGATGACCGGCAGCAGGTCCGGATCGGGGAAGTACCGATAGTCGTCAGCCTCTTCCTTGTCGCGCATCGGGCGGGTTTCGTGACGGTCCGGATCGTAGAGCCGGGTTTCCTGGACCACTTCGCCGCCGGACTCGACGAGGTCGATCTGACGGTCGATTTCGTAGCCGATGGCCCGTTCGACGAACCGGAACGAGTTGACGTTCTTGATCTCGGTGCGGGTACCGAGGGCTCCGGAACCGGCCCGCCGCACGGACACGTTGGCGTCGCAGCGGAACGAACCCTCCTGCATGTTTCCGTCGCAGATGCCGAGCCAGCGGACCAGGGTGTGGATCGTGCGCATGCATTGCGCCGCGTCGGCCGCGCTGTTGATGACCGGCTCGGTCACGATCTCGAGGAGCGGGGTGCCCGCCCGGTTGAGGTCGATCCCGCTGGCGCCTCCGAATCCCTCGTGCACCGATCGTCCGGCGTCTTCTTCGAGGTGGGCGCGGGTGAGCCTCACTTCGCGCCGTTCGGCGCCGCCGGACTCGATGCCGATCGTGCCGCCGGCGGTTATCGGTTCCTCGTACTGGCTGATCTGATAGCCCTTGGGCAGGTCGGGGTAGAAGTAGTTCTTGCGCGCGAAGATGCACCGTGATGCGATGCGTGCGCCGACCGCGAGGCCGAAGCGGACCGCCATGCGCACCGCCTCGCGGTTCAGGACCGGGAGCACCCCGGGGAGGCCGAGGTCCACCGCGCACGCCCGGGTGTTCGGCGCCGCCCCGTAGCTCGCGGAAGCCCCGGAGAAGAGCTTGCTCCGGGTGAGGAGGCGGGCGTGCACCTCGAGACCGATGACCGGCTGCCAGCCGTTCATGGACGGGCCTCGCAACCGCAGTGGCAAGCGGCCCGCCCCGCTTCGGGGGGTCGCCCGCGGGCGGCCGGCGGCGGCCGGATTCCGGCCCGGCCGGGCGCCGGGCCCCCGGAGTCGCCCGCGAGGGTCCCGCCGGCGACTCCGGCGCCCGCCCGTGCTCGACCGGAGGGCGTGCGAGGTGCCACTCGGTCGCCTGCTGGAAACGGTGGGCGACGTTCAGCAGCCGCGCCTCGTCGAGGTGGTTCCCGGTGAGGTGCAGGCCGACGGGAAGCCCGTCCGAGAACCCGGACGGGACGGACACCGCGCACAGTCCCGCGAGGTTCACCCCCACGGTGAACACGTCGGCGAGATACATGGCGATGGGGTCGTCGAGACGGTCGCCGAGCCGGAACGCGGGGGCCGGAGTGGTGGGCCCCGCGATGACGTCCACCTCCTCGAACGCTCGCCGGTAGTCGTCCGCGATGAGGCGCCGCAGCCGCTGCGCCTTTCCGTAGTAGGCGTCGTAATACCCCTTGCTGAGGGCGTAGGTGCCGGCGAGGATGCGCCGCTTGACCTCCAGCCCGAAGCCTTCGGTACGCGATTGCACGTACAGCTCCTCGATGCTCGCCGCCCCTTGCGCGCGATGGCCGTAGCGCACCCCGTCGAATCGTGAGAGGTTCGAAGAGCACTCGGCCGGGGCCAGCATGTAGTAGGTGGGAATGCCGACGTCGGCGTGCTCGAGGCGGATCGGACGGACCCTCGCCCCGAGCCCCTCGAGCTCGCGGATCGCGGCCGCGGTGGCATCCGCCACCCCGGGGTCCACGCCGTGCGCGAGCTGGTCTTCCTGAACCCCGATCCGAAGTCCCGCGATCGGTGCCTCCAGGGCCGCCGGGTAGTCGTCCACCGGCGCGTCGAGGCTGGTGGAATCGCGCTCGTCGAATCCCGCCATCGCGCCGAACACGAGCGCGATGTCCTCGGCGGTCCGGGCGAGCAGCCCACCCTGATCGAAGCTCGACGCGAAGGCCACGAGCCCGTGCCGGGAGACCCGTCCGTAGGTCGGCTTGAGTCCGGTGAGGCCGGTGAGGGCCGCCGGCTGGCGGATGGATCCGCCGGTATCGGTGGCGGTGGCGACGGGGGCGAGGCCGGCTGCGACC
>MKWU01000362.1_pt1 | contig 86751 bp, 89 predicted proteins | sample 809101 | NCBI WGS metagenome assembly MKWU01 (sample SAMN05860141, study PRJNA318959) | sponge metagenome | host: Aplysina aerophoba | place: Slovenia: Piran, Adriatic Sea, Gulf of Piran | collected 2013-05-07
CCCAGGGAGTGGGCCGATTTGGATGGATGACGTTCGCTGTACCGGCACGGAAACGCGGTTAGTGGACTGTCCGCATAATAGCACCAGCCACAATTGTGATCATAGCGAGGATGTGGGGGTGGCGTGTAGCGCCCAGTAAGAGGGAGGCTTCAGTGCTTGCCGGCTGCCCCTGTTCTCTGGCAGGAACGTCGCCTCGGCCGGCGGCAGTGGTTGCGCTTCTTGACGGGGCCAGATGACTCCCGGTCGTCCATCCTCCCTCCGGCCAGCCGCCAACGGTCTGGGAGCGCACGGAGGGAGCGGAACGGACGCTGGGGAAAACAAAATTCAAACGAGCCAAGCTGATCGCGTTCGCCGACCGCCTCACTCTCGGCTTCGGATTCCAGGCCGTCTGTCCCGGAACCGCCCTCGTCGTCCCGTGTTTCGCGCCGTCTCGCCGACTATCCATATATTCTGTCAGATGGAACTTGACCGGCCCAGTCAGTCGTTATTTATACATATCATTGCACCCCAGGGTCAATCATGCATCGGCTCGAGTGGCCCACGACGAGATGAGGCAAGTATGCGTATCCGACGAATTGGCATGTTAACCGGAGGGGGTGACGCCCCAGGCTTGAACCCCGCGCTCAAGGCGATTGTGTATCGTGCGATTGCCCATGACGTGGAAGTAATGGGACTGCCCGATGGCTGGCACGGTTTACTCGACGCGGGGATCGGCGAGGCCATCCGGCTGGAAGATTATCAGGTCCGACGCTGGGACCGTGATGGCGGTACCAATCTGGGCTCGTCTCGCACCAACCCGTTTCACGTGACCCTGCCGGGCGAGGCGGGTGCGTACGACCGCTCGGATGAAGTCATGGCCAATATCGCCCGGCTTGGTCTTGATGCCGTGATCGCCTTGGGCGGAGAAGATACCCTAGGCGTAGCGCACCGGCTGAGTGAAAAAGGCTGCCAGGTGGTGGGCATTCCGAAAACGATTGATAAAGACCTCAGCCACACCGACTACACCTTGGGGTTTGATACCGCCCTGCGCAACTGCACCTCGGTCATTGAGCAGGCGCGCACCCCAGCCGGCTCGCACCACTGGGTGCAGGTGGTCGAAGTCATGGGCCGGTATGCCGGCCATCTGGCCCTGTGGAGCGCGGTCGCCGGAGGCGCGACCCTGGTCCTTATCCCCGAGTATCCCTTTGCCTACGAGCGGGTCTATGAACTCCTGGCCCGACGGCTCGCGCGTGGCAGGCAGGATCGGCGCTACCCCCGCTATGCGGTAATTGTGGCGGCCGAAGGCGCCCACGCAGACGAGGAAGGAGTGGTAACCCTGGACGCCAGCCGGGATGCCTTCGGGCATGAACGCCTGGGCGGCATCGGGAGTCAACTCGCCCAGCGCATTCGCCGCGACACACCTTTTGATTCACGCGAGTTGGTGATCGGCCATAGCCAGCGCGGCGGCAGTCCGTCTGCGCTGGACCGGATTATGGGGCGCATGTTCGGCTCAGCCGCGGTCGAAGCCGTGCGGCGCGGCGACTGGGGACAGATGGTCAGTGCGCAGGGTATTGGCCCGACCTGCCAACTCCGCATGGTCCCCCTCAGCCAAGCCGTCAGCGGGCTCAATACCGTGGACTTGGAGTGCGTGTATGACACCGACCGCTATACTGCAAAAGTGTAGGATGAGTGGCTGGGGGTTGGGGGGTGGGGTGGCTCCCCTCCTGGACGTGTGATGCAAATGAGAAGAGGGGACAACCACAGGGGGTTGCCCCTACGATACGCATTCCCTCTCCCCTGGAGGGAGAGGGCTAGGGTGAGGGGGCCAGCAGGCGGCCTGTACATACGATAATGGGCAATCGGATGAGGAGAAAGGGCTATGCCTGAGTCTACCTATGCGGAGACCCCTTTTCAGAGAGATGCAGCTCGGGGCGATGCACTGGCACACTATCCCGTGTCATCAGCCCGCTTCGATGAAATGTGTTCAGCCCCAGGCACTGTCCGACCCCACTGGCAATACGCTCTGCGCGCTTTCGATGCGCTGGGCGCGGTAGAGCTGGGCCGCCGTCGGAACGAAGTCCAACAGGTTCTGCGTGAAAATGGCGTGACCTACAACGTCTATACGGACCCCCAGGGACGTACGCGACCCTGGGCGCTCGACGTCATCCCCGCCCTCCTCACCAGCCAGGAGTGGCGGACTATTGAACAGGGTCTCGTCCAGCGGGCAGAACTGCTCAATCTCATCGGCACGGACCTGTATGGTCCACAACAACTCATTCACGACGGCCTGCTCCCGCCCGAGTTGATCTATACCCATCCCGGCTTTCTGCGCCCCTGTCACGGGGCGCTGCCCACGCCGATCCCGTATCTGTGTCTCTACGCGGCTGACCTCGCCAGGGCTCCCAACGGCACCATCAGAGTGCTGAATGACCGGACGCAGGCACCGTCCGGAGCCGGCTACGCCCTGGAAAATCGGCTGGTGTTGGCACGGATTCTGCCCAGCCTGTATCGAGACGCTCAGGTCCACCGATTGTCCCTCTTTTTCCGAACCCTGCGATCGACCTTAGCCGCCCTGACCCCGACCCCCCAGACACGGACGGCGCTCCTCACCCCAGGACCGCAGAACGAAACCTATTTTGAACATGCCTATTTGGCCAGCTATCTGGATTATACTCTCGCCCAGGGAGATGACTTAACGGTTCGGGATGGCCGACTGTGGTTGAAGACGGTAGACGGGCTGCAACCGGTCGGCGCGGTCGTCCGGCGGGTAGATGACACTTTTTGTGATCCTTTGGAACTACAGCGGGAATCGCTGTTAGCCCCCCCCGGCCTGCTCCAGGCAGTCAGAAACGGCACGGTCATGGTTGCCAATCCGCTGGGCAGCGGCCTGCTCGAAAATCCCGGACTGATGGCCTACCTGCCCCGGATCGCCAAAGTATTGCTGGGCCAGGACCTGCGCTTGGCCTCGGTTCCGACCTGGTGGTGCGGTGACGAACGGGCTCTGGCCTATGTCGTGGACCATATCGAACAACTGGTCATCAAGCCCGTCTTTCCTCTCCCCGGTACGGCAACCGTCTATGGCGCACAGTTGAGCGTCCAAGAACGCGACAGCCTTATTCAGAACATCAGGGCCCACCCCCATTGCTTTGTCGGCCAGGAACAGGTGGCCTTGTCCACCACGCCGGTATTTATCGAAGACCGCCTGGAGCCACGCCCCATGGTGTTACGCAGTTTCCTGGTCTCCCGAAACGATGGCTATGTGGCCATGCCGGGCGGGCTGACGCGGGTCGCACCAGACACGGACGGGTGGCTCGTCTCCGGTCAGGCTGGTGGTCTGAGTAAGGATACCTGGATTCTCGCCTCAGAACCGGAAAGTCAGTTCAGCCTCATCCCGGCGCCCGAGCACGCCGTCTCGATTACGCGCAGCGGGGGAGAGGTACCCAGCCAGATTGCGGATAATCTGTTCTGGCTCGGGCGCTATGTCGAACGCACTGCCGGGGGGGCGCGCGTCTTCCGCGAGGTCCTCCAGCGAGTATTGGATACCGAGACCGCCCGGTATGATACGTCCCTATCGGCCTTTCTTTCCGCTCACACCCATAGCACCGCGACCTATCTGCGTTTTATCGGATACGGGGAGCGCCGGCGGCTGGCCGTTGCCGAACAGGAATTGTTCGCGACGATTCTGGACGCTGCGCGGCCGGGGAGCCTGCGTTTCCATCTGAACGCCGTAGTCCGCGCCGGACAGGCCGCACGCGACTGGCTGTCAGATGATGCCTGGCGGGCAATCAACCGGCTTGACCGCGAGTTACCACAGGTCAAGTCTTTGAGTGAGATGCTCGAAAGCCTGGAAGGCCTGATTATCGGACTGGCCTCGGTAAACGGTTTGAATACCGAAAGTATGGCTCGCGGCCACGGATTCCGGTTTATGGAAATCGGCCGGCGGCTGGAACGGGCACTGTATACGCTCAGCCTCTTGCGGACGGGCTGTGAGCTGCCGCACGAGACGGAAAAAGTTGTCTGGGATATGGTGCTGGCCATGACCGACAGCCTGATGACGTATCGGCGTCGCTACGCCTCAGCCGTCCAGGCCGGGGCCGTGTTGGACCTGCTGCTGCTCGACGAGAGCAATCCGCGTTCAGTCGGCTACCAGCTCGTACAAATACGGGACCAAGTCTTGAGTCTGCCGCGCAAGAAGCCCCTGCCACACCGGAGCGCCGAAGAACGTATCATTTTGGAGACGCTCACAACCCTACGGGTGACAGATCTGGAACGCTACTCGACATCCACCTGGGACGCAGACATGGATGAGACGCTGGGCCAACTGTTTGCCGGTCTGAGCACGCACCTGCTCGCGCTGTCGGAGACCTTGAGCCGAGACTATTTCAGCCATATTGAAGTACAGCAACAGCTCACCGCAACGCGCTCGACTTCGAGATGATACGCTATCGCGTCACCCACGTTACCGAATATCGCTATAACGCGTCGGTTTCACAGTGCCAGAATGAGGCCCACCTCCTCCCGCGTTCCACCCCGCAGCAAAAGTGTGAACACGGGCAGCTCCGCATTCAGCCGTCGCCGGCAGCATATCAGGATCGGAAAGATTTTTTCGGCAATCACGTCACCTATTTTACCATTCAGGAATCCCATGTCAGTTTATCAGTGACCGCCCGGAGTGAGGTTCTGATCGCCCCAGCCGCTCCACCACCGCTTCGAGATTCTCCCACCTGGGAAGAGACCCGCCGCTCCGTTTCCAAGGACACGAGTCACGCCGGCATCGAGGCGCGACAATTCCTGCTCGACTCACCCCTGGTCCACAGCAGTGCCGCGTTGACCGCGTATGCGACGCCGTCTTTTACGCCGGACCGACCGCTGTTGGAAGCCGTTGCCGACCTCGTTCAGCGCATCTATCAGGAGTTTACCTACGAACCCGAGGCCACAACCGTCTCGACGCCACTCGGTGAAGTGTTGGATCACCGCCAGGGCGTCTGTCAGGATTTTGCGCATGTGGCTATCGGCTGTCTACGCACGCACGGCATCGCCGCACGCTACGTCAGCGGCTATCTCGAAACCGCCGCCTCAGACGACCAGCCTCAGCTCACGGGGGCCGCGGCTTCTCACGCCTGGGTATCGGTGTATTGTCCTGGGCAGGGCTGGATAGATTTCGATCCCACCAACAACATCATCCCCACCGACCAACATATTACTGTCGCTTGGGGCCGGGACTATAGCGATGTGACCCCGTTGAAAGGTGTCGTTGCCGGCGGCGGCAGCCCTGTCCTTGATGTGGCCGTGACCGCGCAACGCGTGTCGTAGGCATTGTTTCGCCTGTAGGGGCACCCCCCCGTGGTTGCCCGGTCTGCCAGAGCCGCCACCGGAATAACGCCTGCCTACGCGCGGTCCGCCCCGTTGGGCGCAGGCAACAGCAGGCTGGCGTTGTCGTCCGGCAGCGCCAGCTTGTCGAAGGCGTGCTCAACCCAGTCGGCGGACAGATTGTTGATCGAGCGGCGTAGCCCTTCCTGCCAGACGGTGGTCAAATCCTGGAGGTCTTCCTTCTGGTAGCAGTGCTGGATGATCCGATGGCTGTTCCGGGTGTACAGGACAACATCCAAGGGGAAATCGACATTGACCGCACTGATCCGGGTTGAATCAAAGGCCAGACAGCCGACCTTGAGGGCAAACCGCATCGGGTCCTGGTAGTGCAGCGTACGATCGAGAATCGGCTTGCCGTAGCCCGCCGCGCCGATAATGTGATACGGCGTGCCCTGGCCGACTTCGACCCAGTTTCCCTGGGGGTAGACGAGGTAGAGACGGTGCTCGGGGTCATTCTCAAGCTGCCCGCCAATGAGGGCGTGCAGGTTGAAATCAAAGCCGCTCTCCTCCAAGGCGGCTTTATCCTCCTTTGCAACCCGACGCACTTGGGTGGCAAAGGCGTTGACGGCCTTGAACAAGCGGTCGAGCGGCTGCTCGCTGTGGGCCAGACTTTCTTCAAAATAAATCAACGCCTTGTCCCGCGCCGAGCGCAGTCCGGAACTCATCAGAAACATGGCATGGCGGTCTTTCTGGAAGACCGACACCTTCCGGGCGGTAATCCGTTCGTTGCCGGCAATCACCCGCGTATCGGCAATCCCAACCAGTCCACCTTGGAGGTTCATTCCTAAACAAAACGTCATGCTCTGCCTCCTGTGAAGAGCCCGTGCGGGAGCGAGGTTCAACGCTCCGTCCCACCAATTGGCCGCAGGGCAAAGAAGGTCTCGAAAATCCCGTCTCCGATCAGATTCAACTTGGTTTGCAGCGCGTCAAGAAACTCATGCAGCCCCTGGTTCAGAATCTGTTGCATCCCGATATAGGCGAGTTCGGCCCGCAACTGACCCATATGCTGCTCGGCCGGATTCCGAAACGTCCCGGCCGGCGTCCCGGAAAGCGCGTGTAAGGACTCCTGCGCCTGGACCAGGCAGTAATGAATAGCACGCGGAAACTCACGATCAAGCACGAGAAAGTCAATGATATTATCCGGCGAGATGTGGTGATATTGTTTGCGGAACATTTCCAGCGCGCTGGTCGAACGCAGGACCGCCGCCCACTGGATATTGTCAAAGGGCGTGCCGATATCGGAAACGGCCGGTAGGAGAATAAAGTATTTCACATCGAGAATGCGCGAGGTTTTGTCCGCCCGTTCCAGGAGGCGTCCCACCCGACAGAAATGCCACCCCTCCCCATGTGAGAAGGTCGCATTGGTCAAGCCCTCGAACAGGTGACCGCCCTGTTTCACCTGCTGAAAAAAATCGTGTGGAGACTCGATCCCCCGGTCCGCGGCGGCGTTGACCATCAGGTAAAAGGTATTGATCTGTTCCCACATATCAGACGAGATGATCTCACGCACAGAACGCGCGCTTTCCCGCGCCGCACGCAAGCAGGAAACAATCGAGTTCGGATTCTCCCGATCAAAGGCCAGGAACTGGATAACCTGCTCTCGGTCGGTCGTACCGTAGCGCGCCTTGAATTTCGCATCGTCTCCCGTGGCGCTGACCAGAGGTGACCACTGTTCGGACGACCCGGCCGGGAGATCAAGGATCATCAACAGGTTGACATCAATAAAACGGGCGACATTCTCGGCTCGTTCGATATAGCGACTCATCCAGTAGATCGAGTCGGCAACGCGGCTCAGCATAGTCTTTTAGTTCGCTTTCTGTGAAAGTGAGACACTACCGCGCTCCCTCAGTGGACGACGCAACAGCGGGGACCACCCAGGTGTCTTTACTGCCTCCGCCCTGAGAAGAATTGACGACCAGCGAGCCTTCCCGCAGGGCCACCCGCGTCAGCCCACCGGGTAACACATAGATATCCTTGCCGTATAAAATAAACGGACGCAGATCGAGATGCCGCCCGACAAACCGCCCTTCGGCTAAAATCGGGGCGCGGGACAGGGCCAGCGTAGGCTGGGCAATATAATTGCGCGGGTCGTCCTGAATGAGTCGGGCAAATTGTGCCCGGGCTTCTTCTGAGGCGTGCGGACCGACCAACATGCCGTACCCACCGGACTCATTGGCCGCTTTGACGACCAGGCTGTCCAGATGGGCCAGGACATACTGAAGGTCTTTCTCATCCCAGCACAAATAGGTCGGGACGTTGGGAATAATATTGTCCTCGCCCAGATAGTATTTGATCATTTTGGGGACATAGGCATAGACGACCTTGTCATCGGCCACCCCGGTTCCGGGTGCGTTGACCACGGCGATGCGGCCGGCTTTGTAAACCTCGAAGAGGCCGGGTACGCCAAGCATCGAATCGGGGTAAAACACCTGGGGGTCAAGAAAGTCGTCATCAATGCGCCGGTACAGGACATCGACCCGCTCCAGCCCTTTGGTCGTCCGCATCTGGACTGTCCCATCGACCACCACCAGGTCCCGCCCCTCGACCAGTTCCACCCCCATCTGCTGGGCCAGAAAGGAGTGTTCATAATAGGCCGCATTATAGATACCGGGGGTCAGCACCGCCACGTTGGGCGACTGAATGTAATCGGGACAGAGACGCAAGAGGAGGTCGAGCAGACGGTTCGGATAATCATCGACCGGCAGGACGTGTGACGCCTCAAAGACCGAGGGAAAGGTCCGCTTCATGATCTCGCGGTTGGCCAGCACATAGGAGACGCCGGACGGACAGCGCAAATTATCTTCGAGCACGTAGACCTGTCCGTCTCCGTCACGAACCAGGTCGGTCCCGGTGATATGGCACCAGACCCCATTCGGCGGATTGAGTCCGACGCAGGCCGGTCGGAAGCTGTTGGCCGACTGAATAATCTCGCGCGGAATGATCCCGTCCTTGACGATCTTTTGGTCATGATACACATCGTCGAGAAACAGATTGAGCGCCTGGATGCGTTGCTTGAGGCCGCGTTCGATCCGTTCCCACTCAGACGCCTGCATCATGCGCGGCAGTACGTCAAACGGCCAGACTTTTTCTGCCGCAGCCTTATCGCCATAGACGTTAAAGGTAATGCCCATATGCAGCAGAGCACGTTCAGCGGCCTGCTGGCGGCGGTTCATCTCACCGTCCGGCAGCGAGCTGATTAACTGCGCCAAGAGGGCAGCTTCTGGCCGGGGGACCCCGTCAGGCAGAAACATTTCATCGTAAAATCCATCGGTATCGTAATCATCAAAGCCTGCCATGCGCTCGCGCTCCCAAAAATATACGATCCTGTCCTGCAGCCGGGAGGAGTCCCACCCCGATAGAGAGCATATGCTATGCCAAACCGTTCGCCTCTGACGAACAAGGATCTGGCTCGCCGGCAGATACGCTGCGCGACGGGCGTTTCAAGAGAAATTCCTTTTTATAACAAGGAGTTAGGGACAGGAGATTAGGGGCTAGGAATTAGGGGTTGGGGAGGTCTGGCCTCCGACCCCCAACTCAAACCCTCTGCTTATTTTTCAGGCAGCGGCCAAAAGACAGACCTGCCCCTACGCCGAATTCCAGCCCGCCCCTGTTCCTGATTCGTAGGGGCAATCACTTGGCGTCCGTGCCCGAAAGCATGTTGCTCAGCCAACATTCTGCTGCTTTACAAACACTTCCATATCGTTTTGTTTTCTCACACCTTGTTCCTCCTTACCTGCCCAGAGTCCATCAATGCCTTTCCCGGCTCGCCTTTTTTCTTTTTTTAGTGGGCTGTGTTTGATTCCTGTAGGTTTGGCCTGCGTCTTGCTGACTCTCATCCCATCAGGCTGTCCCTCGTCGGCGGCTGTGAGGAGGACGCATACATGGCCGGTACGCAAAAAGAGCGACTTGTGGTGATTGGCAACGGCATGGCGGGCGCGCGCATTGTTGAGGAAATCCTGGCTCGTGACCCTGACCGCTTTGCCATTACCATGTTCGGCGCCGAGCCCTACGGCAACTACAACCGCATCCTGCTGTCCAACGTGCTGAACGGCTCGCAGCCCATGGAGGATACCTTCCTCAATCCCTTAGCCTGGTACGCAGAGCATAACATCCAGCTCCATGCTGGCGTAAAAGCGACCCTGATCGACCGTGAGCGGCGCGTCGTTATCGGCCAGCCGATGCGGACAGACGCCCCGGCCTATGGGCTCGATGGCTGCGCCCCAGCCGCGGCGGGCATTGAAGAGCCCTATGACACAGTCATTATCGCTACGGGCTCACGCCCGTTTGTGCCGCCTATGGATGGGATGGGGAAGCGGGGTACGTTTCTCTTTCGGACCATCGATGACTGCGAGCAGATTGCCGCGTATGCCAAACAGTGCCAGAGCGCTGCGGTCATCGGCGGGGGCTTGCTTGGGCTTGAGGCGGCGCGCGGCCTGCTGACCCACGGGGTCGAGGTCACCGTACTCGAAGCCGCGCCTCAACCCATGAGTGCGCAGCTCGACCCGGAATCCGGCGACCTGTTGAACACGACTTTACGCCAGATGGGCATTCCTGTTCTGCTCGGAAAGATCACCACCCATATTCTCGGGGAAGACCACGTCACCGGGCTGCAATTCACAGACGGGTCTACGCTTGAGACCGACATGGTCGTGGTCAGCGCCGGTATCCGTCCCATTGTCGAAATTGCGACCGACTCCGGGCTGGCAGTTGAGCGTGGAATTATATGTGACGACCAACTGCGGACGAGCGATCCCGCTATTTTTGCCGTGGGCGAGTGTGTCCAACACCGTGGTGTCATCTACGGGCTGGTTGATCCGATCTGGGACCAGGCCCGGACCTTGGCCGACGTCATCACCGAGGCGAATCCATCTTCTCGGTATGAAGGCTCCAAGATGGCGACCAAACTCAAGGTCATGGGGGTCGAACTCGCCTCCATGGGCGAGACCAAAAAAACCGAGCCCGACGATGAAGTCGTGATCTACCGGGAGCCCGTCCGCGGCGTGTATAAAAAACTGATTATTCGCAACAACCGGCTGCACGGCGCGATTCTCCTCGGCGAAGCCGACACCGCCAGCACGCTGATGCAGATGTTCAGCCTAGACACCGCGCTACCGGAACGCCGGGCCGATCTCCTTTTTGGGCCGGCGAATGGCGCGTCACTGCTGGCTGCGGCTGATTTGCCGGACGCAGCCCAGATTTGCAACTGTAATGGCGTGTCCAAAGGCTGTATCCGCGCCGCGATTGAAACCGAGGGCTGTACATCCGTCATGCAGGTCGGCGCCAAGACCAAAGCCGGGGCCGGCTGCGGGAGTTGCAAACCCCTGGTCGCCCAACTCCTGGAGGTGTATGTGGGCGAGATTGTCGAGGACCCGAGCGAGCATTATTATGTCCCCGGCGTCCCACTGCCGAAACCGGAACTCATCGCCGCCATCAGAGAAAAACAACTGAAAAGCGTCAGCGCGGTCTTTCACGCATTGGTGGACGGCAAAGAAGACCCAGGCAGCAAGATCGGTCTGGCCTCTCTGCTTAAATCTCTCTGGCCGGACGAATACGAAGACGAGCGCGACGCGCGGTTTATCAACGACCGCGTCCACGCCAATATTCAGCACGACGGCACCTTTAGCGTGGTCCCCCGTATCTATGGCGGCGTCACCTCCCCGGCCGAACTGAAACGCATTGCCGAGGTCGCGGAACAGTACAACGCCCGCATGGTCAAAATCACGGGCGGCCAACGTATCGACCTGTTAGGCATCACCAAAGAAAACCTGCCCAAGGTGTGGCAAGCCCTCGGTATTCCAAGTGGCCATGCCTATACCAAAGCGTTTCGGACCTGTAAGAGCTGCGTGGGCACCGACTTCTGCCGCTACGGATTGGGCGACTCGATTGCCCTGGCACAAAAGATCGAGCGACGCTACCAGGGCGTTGAGTCACCCCACAAAATGAAGCTGGCAACCGCCGGCTGTCCGCGCAACTGCTCCGAAGCCTACGTCAAAGATCTGGGCGCGGTGGCCATCGGGGACGACAAGTGGGAAATCTACATCGGCGGGGCGGCTGGCGGGACGGTCCGCAAAGGCGACCTGCTGTGTACGGTCGAAGGACACGAACTGGTCCTCACCTATATGGGCCGCTTCATCCAGTATTACCGGGAGAATGCCAAATACCTGGAACGCACCTATGGCTTCGCCGAACGCGTAGGCATTGAGCATCTGCGCGCGGTCCTCATCGACGACACGGAAGGTATCTGCGAGCGCTTGGACGCCGAGATCGATAAGGCGGTTGCGGCCTATCGGGACCCCTGGTCCACGGAAGCCGTCCGGCCCAGGAACGTCACCCAGTTCGCCGGCCCGCTGCCGGTTGAGGCTCCGCCTGAGATCTGGAGGAAGACCCAGGGAGAGGAAGCGATCCAATGAACCACAGCCCTATCACGCAAACACCACCGAAACCCAGTCGTCCCCAAAACGCTTGGTCCCCAATGGACTCAACCGACCCAATAGACTCAATGAACTCAATGGACCCAATAGCCTCAACCGACCAGATCGACCTCGGCCCGATCGACTTTATTCCACTCGGCGAGGGGCGCGCGTATACCTTTGGCGGGAAAACGATTGCCGTGTTCCGTCAGCGCGACGAGCATCTGTTCGCCACGGATAATGCGTGTCCGCATAAGGCCGGCCCCCTGGCCGACGGGCTGCTCGGCTCCGGGAAAGTGATCTGCCCGCTGCATATGTGGAAGATCGACCTGGAGACGGGTCAGTGCCTGAGCGAGGATGGCGCCGTGCGGACCTATCCGGTACGCGCGGCAAACGGACGGATTCTCGTTACGCTGACCTCTACGCTGACCCCATAGGACGGAACGGAGTACGCGTGGACGCTTCGACAACAGTAACACCGCCAATACCGCCGGCTGCAACCCATCCTCGGACGCCGGCCTTCGGGCATAAGCAAACAGTTTCCGGCCCGAGCGTCTGGACCGCAGGAATCCGGGGGCGGCTCGCCAGGAGGCTCCAGCATTCCCAATCACATCGGAAACGCCCGACGATAGACCCCACGGCCAGCATTATCGCCACCCTGACCGGGGTCGGTGTTGCCGGTCTCATTATCCTCGGCTCAGACAGTCTGCGCCATTTCGATTGGGTGCTGCTGCCGTATGCCATGGCGTCTATTTTTTGTGCCGCCGCGGTGGCCTATCGCTATACTGTCTGGCTGCAACGCCCACCCACCAAACGCTATTGGTATCAAGGCTGGCGGCTCTTTTGGCAGGGCGGGGTACTGCGCAACTCGGTCATGTTGGGGCGGCAGCTCTTTGATAATTTTGCGACCCAGCGCTTTATCGCCAACCGGAGTCGGGTACGCTGGCTGATGCACGTTTGTCTGTCCTGGGGCGGGACGCTGGCCTTTGCGATTACGTTTCCGCTTGTCTTTGGCTGGCTACATTTTGAGACGCCGGCGGACGATCTCCACACCTATCAGGTCATTTTTTTGGGAGTGAAGGTTCAGGAGTTTTCGGTGGACTCTATAGCCGCGTTTCTATCTTTTAACGCGCTGAATATCTCCGCCGTGCTGGTTTTGGTCGGGGTGGGCCTGGCCATCCAACGTCGGCTGACTGAACCGGGGACCATTTCACTCCAGCAGTTCGGCAATGACGTGCTGCCGATTCTGCTGCTGTTTCTGGTTGCGGTCACCGGGCTGGGTCTGACGGTCAGCGCACGCTGGCTTAATGGACACGGTTTCACGTTTATTGCGATTACCCACGCCGCGTCGGTCATTGCCATGCTGCTCTACCTGCCCTTTGGGAAATTCTTTCATATCTTCCAGCGCCCAGCTCAGCTTGGGGTAGCGTTTTATAAACGCGCCGCCCAGGTCGACCGACAGGCCCTGTGTCAAGTGTGCAAAGAGCCGTACGCCTCCCAGATGCAGATTGATGATCTAAAAGACGTGCTGGGCGAGTTGGATTTCCAGTACCAGCTTGACCACTCGCTCCACTATCAAGACGTCTGCCCCCCGTGTCGGCGCCGTCTGCTGGCCCGGAATCAGGGTCTGACCATGCCGTACTCAGACGACCCGTTCGCCGACACGGCAGAACCGTCACCCCCAAGTGCATCGAGCGTTGCCTAGGAAGGGTTTTATGGCGATCCCCCCGTTATCCGAGCAGGAACTGATTCAGCAGTACGGCCCGCATCTCAACTATGAACCACCCGGTGGTTGGCTGGCGGAGCATGAGCCCGACCGACTTGTCAAAACGCATTGCTGTTTCTGCGGCGTCCAGTGTGGCATTCAGCTCAAAGTCCACAACGAAAAAGTGGTTGGCTTTGAGCCCTGGGAAGACTTTCCGGTCAATCAGGGCAAGCTGTGTCCCAAAGGGGTCAAGCGGTATCTCCAGAACAACCATCCAGATCGTTTGCTGCATCCCCTCATTCGGACGGACAACGGATTTCGGGAGGCGGATTGGGATGACGCCTTGTCGCTGGTGGTCGAACACATCCAGCGCATTCAAGCCACATACGGCAAGGATGCGTTTGCGGTTTTGTCCGGGGCGTCGGTGACCAATGAAAAAGCCTATCTCATGGGTAAATTCGCCCGCGTCGCGCTCCAAACGGCCAATATCGATTACAACGGCCGTTTATGTATGGTCTCAGCCGGGGCGGCCAATAAGATGGCCTTCGGTATCGACCGGGCCGCCAATCCCTGGTCGGATATCCCGCTGACCCAGCTCGTTCTGGTCACCGGCAGTAATATCGGTGAGTGTTTTCCCATCCTGACCGATTATCTGTGGCGCGCGCGGGATAATGGCGCCAAGTTTATTGCCATAGACCCGCGTATGACGCCGATTGCCCGCACTGCGGATTTGTTTCTGCCCGTGCGGCCTGGCCGTGACAGTGCGCTCATGAACGGTATCCTGCATGTGCTCATTGAGCACGACTGGATTGATCACGATTTTATTGACGCCCATACCAAGGGTTTTGAATCCGTACAGAAAGCAGTGGCCGAGTACACCCCACAGATGACCGCCGAGATCAGCGGCGTTCCCGCAGCCAGTATAGTGCGTGCGGCTGAAATGTGGGCTGAAGCCGAGAAGTCGATGCTGCTACACGCCCGTGGGATCGAGCATCACACCAAGGGGGTGGAGAACGTCCTGAGCTGTATTAACCTGGTCTTGGCAACCGGCCGGATCGGGCAGCCAGGCTGCGGCTACGGGACGATTACCGGCCAGGGCAACGGACAGGGCGGGCGTGAGCACGGGCAGCGCTGCAATCAGTTGCCAGGCGGACGCGATATTGAGAACCCACAGCACCGGGAAGAAATAGCCCGAACCTGGAAGGTCAACGAGTCCGAGCTGCCCCATGTCGGCCTGACCGCGGTCGAGCTGATGGACGCCGTCAATGCCGGTCAGATCAAGGGCCTGCTGTCCTTATCCTTTAACCCGTTGGTCTCACTCCCGGATACGAAGTTGACGCGTGCGGCGCTTGAAAAACTCGAGTTCTACGCCGCGATTGATCCGTTCATGTCAGAAACGGCCCACTATGCGGATGTCGTGCTGGCCGGATCGCTTCAGGAAGAAGACGAAGGCACAGTCACAAATGGTGAAGGCCGCGTGGTGCGCATTCGTCGGGCCGTCCCACCGCCGGGGAACGCCCGAGCCGACTGGGAGATTATTGTTGATATCGCTCATCGACTCGGCAAAGAGCTGCTCTTTCCGTATGCCGAGCCCGAAGACCTGTTCCGTGAATTGTGTCGGGCCTCGGCCGGCGGACCGGTTGATTACGCCGGCCTGAACTACACCAAAATCGAGCAGCATAACGGCGTCTTCTGGCCGTGTCCGAGCCGGGAACATCCGGGCACACCGCGCCTGTTTGAAGGCGGTGAGTTCGCCCATCCCGACGGCAAAGCCCAATTTCATCCGGTGACCTACCGCCCACCGGACGAAGATGTTGACGCGACCTATCCCATTATTATGACCAGTGGCCGGGTGGTCTCGCAGTATTTGAGCGGTACCCAAACCCGTCGGATCGGTCCCTTGGTCGATCAATATCCGGGCCCACAGATCGAGCTGCATCCCAGGCTAGCCGAACAGCACGACATTCAGAGTGGGGATATGGTGTGTGTCGAAAGTCGACGTTCGTCCGTGACGCTACCGGCTCTGGTCGTGCGCACGATTCGGCCTGACACGATCTTTATTCCCTATCACTGGCCGGGCGAGCAGTCCGCCAATCGGGTGACCAATCGCGCGCTTGATCCCATCTCCAAAATTCCCGAGTTCAAAGTCTGTGCCGTTCGGCTACGTAAGGTGAAAGCAGGTGTCTGAGTATGGAATTCTTTATTGACCCCTCCCGCTGTATCGGCTGCCAGGCCTGTGTCCATGCCTGCGCCGAGTGCGAGTCGCACCGGGGCGTGTCCATGATTCACCTGGATTATGTTGATCGTTCGAGTTCGCCGCAGACCACGCCGACCGTGTGCATGCACTGCGAGGATCCCACCTGTGCGCGCGTGTGTCCGGCAGATGCAATTAAGCAAACCGCCGAGGGCGTCGTCCAGTCGGCTTTACAGCCTCGCTGTATCGGCTGTTCGAACTGTGTCCTGGCCTGCCCCTTTGGCGTCCCACGCTATCTGGGCGAGATGGACCAAATGATGAAATGCGACATGTGTTACGACCGCACCTCAGCGGATCTCAAACCCATGTGTGCCACGGTGTGTCCAAGCGGCGCATTATTCTTCGGTACCAAAGAAGAAATCGAGCAGAAGCGTCAGGAAAAGCCTATCAACCGCTTCACCTTTGGGCGGCAAGTCGTAACCACAAAAGTCCATCTCATGGTTGGTGACACGGCGCCGGATGAAATGGAGTTTGATGTGGCCAGTTTCTGCGAGTGAGAGAAACCAGCCCAAAGAGATGAGAGCGTAGAGCTATGCCTGATAGCATTCCCCGGTGGCGTGAAGATTTTCCCATTAATTGGGAAGATGATCACTATGTGACCCGGCGTTCCTTCACCACTTTTCTGACCTTTATTTCGAGTGCGCTCTTTCTCGGCACGGGACTGGTTGCACTGCGAGAATGGTGGCAGCGCTGGCGTCCGGCACAGTTTACGGCACTCCGTATTGCCGCGGTATCGGATGTCACTATTGGACAGGCTAAACTCTTTTTTTATCCCACCAAGACCGACCCCTGTTTATTGGTTCGGGTCACCGCGAACCGCTTTGTCGCGTACAGCCAGAAGTGTACGCATTTACTCTGTCCGGTCCTGTATCAAAAGGAGAAAAAGCAGTTCCACTGCCCCTGTCATGAGGGCTATTTCGCGCTGGAAGACGGTCGGCCCCTGGCCGGTCCGCCCAAACGTCCCCTGCCGCGCATCGTGCTTCAGGTCAAGGACGGCAGCGTGTGGGCGACGGGCATGCAGGTTTAGGCTGCGGTATGAATCTACCTTCTGCCACACTGCGCCAGCAGCGCAGTTCGGTGCTCGGTCTGGTCACGGCTTTTGTCGTTGTCCTGCTACTCGTGCAGTTATGGCTGCTGGTCGAAGCAATTGAAGGCCATCTCGGCGGAGCGGGCAGCATTGTCGGCCCCGCGGCGATCGCCTCGGGGGCATGCTTCGTCGCGGCCGTCTGGTTGTGGCGCATGATGCAACGCTGAACGAGAGAGAGACGGTCCGATGAAAGAGCAGGCATTCTACCCTGATCATATTGTCGAACAAATCAAATCGTTCTTTCATAATGTCCACGATATGACCGATTTCTACTATAAGCTCTACCTGCTGAACGGCTTGTGTCGGCAGTGCGATGGGCGGGGCTATCTCCAGTCCCCGGACGAGGCCTGCCCGGCCTGTCAGGCCAGTGGTGATGCCGACATCTAGCATCGCGCACGTATTACCAAACCTGCCGAAAAAGTCCCCTGATACACTTCCAGAACGCTATTTCTCTCTTCGCTTCTTTGCACGTGTGGAGCGTGGCGGGTCCAACAACCACACTTCCCCTGCTTTGGATATGCGCGCAATGAAAGGCGGGGGATTTTTTGTAACGAACCGCTGTATTTTCGGGAGGGCATTGGCAATAGCTGAAGCCATATCTTCACCGGACATATTGCCCGAGGGAAGAATGAAAGCGCGAGCCCCGCTCTGCATGAGCGCTTCACGCTCGGCCGGCCGTCTGCGTATACGATCGTCCTTGGTCAGGATCAGCCAGCCGCGCCGCCCCACCTCAGGCAACCATTCTTCATCCAGGACATCGATCTCAAAGTGCTCTTTGAGCAATTCGACCCTACATCCTTGCTGACGGAGTGCTTGCGCAACAACTTTGTCCCCCAAGCTTTGGTCGAGAAAAAAGGGAGGCCCTTCAGGCCGCGTCTCGGTAGTGCTCGCAGCGGAGCGCTTCTTCGATTTCTGCTGGCGTGCGGCCATAGTCATCCGCAAGTCGGGCAATCGACTCCCCGGCTTCGAATCGTTGGTAGACGACTTCGGTTGAGATGCGGGTGCCGACTACCACCGGCCGTCCAAACGCGATGCGCGGGTCAACAACGATGACACGGGGCGCGGTCTCAGAGACGTCTCGTCGGGTGAATAGATACAGCTTAATCGCCAGCCCGGATACGTCCCGTTCGATCCGATGCAGGTGAGCTTTCAGCATATCACGCATGCTGAGCTGCCCTTCATCTGAAATGGCAATCAGGTTTCCGAACTGTTCGACGAAGAGATCTAATCCATTCGTTTCAAAATGTTGATCCGCCAGTGGATGCGGGGAGGGAAAGTACTGATTGAGATAGCGTAGCGCGCTTCTGACTTTAGGGAACGAGACGCGATGATGACGACGAATAGCGGCGAGGACATGCGCCTCAATGAGATTCACGAAGGACAACAGGAAGCGCTCCGTATCGGCAAGAGCTATGATCGGTTTGAAGCGTCGAAGCCCTTGCTGGGTTGGATAGTGCCGACCACAGACCCACGTCCGGAGGGTAGCGACTGGAATCCGCAGATAGTGAGCCGCCTCCGGGATACCATACGCTGGCAACTCACGTGGGTCTCGCCCTCCGTATATATTTTTTTCTGTCCGACCCATGAACGCGATTCTCCTTGCCATGCCTCTCAGCGTGTGATGACAAGCGTTAACTTCTTACATTCCTTAAATTAGATTAAATCACAAGCCCGGCGGGACCTTCCCCTGTGCACCGGCGGTTCATTCGACGGAGAGGCGACAGACAGCACAACCTACACCATATTACCGTGGAGTATCCCTTTTGGGATTTCGGCCAAAGGCGTGTTGCTGAGTGAGCATATTGCGGGCTGAACAACACGCCCGCTTCGTCCGACTGACGGCACGTCCCGGCCTCCGCAGCCCGGACTTGGGCGTACCGGCGTGAAAAGGCGGCCTTTTCTGCTTTTTCCCGGTACACCCCTACGTTCTGGCCTGTGAATTGCTGTGTCCTCAAGTGTCACCCATATCGTGAGAAGGAGGAGGCAAACGTCGCGATGGAAGTCAAGAATAAAGCCACGAAAATCGATCTGTTCAGTCTGGCAACCCCGCAGATGCGGACCTTTCACATGACTTGGTTCGCCTTTTTTCTGTGTTTCTTCGGCTGGTTTGGCATTGCACCGCTGATGGCGCTGGTCCGTGAGGACCTGATGCTGACCAAGGCGCAGATCGGGAATACCATTATCGCCTCGGTCGCCATTACCGTTATCGTTCGCATTATTATTGGCCCGCTGTGCGACCGCTTCGGCTCGCGCCTGGTCTATACCTGGTTGCTGTTGCTCGGCTCACTGCCGGTTATGGGGATTGGCCTGGCGCAGAGCTATGAGAGCTTTCTACTCTTTCGGCTGGCGATTGGCGCAATTGGCGCGTCGTTTGTCATTACGCAATACCATACCTCTATGATGTTCGGCCCCAATTGTGTCGGTACAGCCAACGCCACCACTGCCGGCTGGGGGAACCTGGGGGGGGGGGGACCCCAAATGGTCATGCCTCTCATCCTGGGCGCTATTCTCTTCTTTGGTGTCAGCGAGTCGCTCGGCTGGCGGCTGGCAATGGTCATACCGGGCGCGGTCCTGTTTGTGACCGGTATCGGCTATTACTTTTGTACCCAGGATGCGCCGGACGGCAATTATACAGAACTGCGCGCACGTGGTGAGCTGCCCCCTGCCGAGGGCAGTTCCAAAGCATCATTCTGGCTGGCGGCCAAAGACTATCGGGTGTGGGCTCTGTTTGTCATATACGCGGCTTGTTTCGGCGTTGAACTGACCATCAACAATATTGCTGCTCTATACTTCTACGACTTCTTCAAGCTCGATCTGGCAACGGCAGGCATTATCGCCGGGCTGTTCGGTCTGATGAATATTTTTGCCCGGACCCTGGGCGGCGTATTCTCGGATATCTGCGCGGTTAAGATCGGCCTCAGAGGTCGGGTCTGGTTTATGGGTGCCGTCCTCCTGGCCGAAGGCATTGCCCTGGTCGTCTTCTCGCAGATGAGCGTCTTACCGCTGGCAATCATGAGCATGATCGTCTTCAGTCTGTTTGTCCAAATGTCCGAAGGCGCGACCTATGCGGTCGTTCCTTTTGTCAACAGAAAAGCACTTGGCGGCGTGGCCGGCATTGTCGGCGCGGGCGGGAACGCCGGGGCGGTTGCCGCCGGTTTCCTGTTTCGCTCGGAAAATATCAGTACCCAGCAGGGGCTTTTGATTCTGGGCTGTGCCGTTGTCCTGGCGTCGGCCTGTATGTTTTTGGTGACCTTCCCGCAAGCGGTTCAGGAGGAAGAGCAGCGCAATCTGGAAAAGGCCCTGGCCGAGAAAGCAGCGCCAGCCGGGGAAGATCTCGCTCCGGTAGTCGCCAGCTGATTGGGATGGGGCCGGTTCGCAGACAAGGGTGAAACGCATGGCAACAGCAACGCAGGAGGCGGGCCTGAGCAGCCTCTCTCACGCCATTCAAGATGGCTGGAAAGCCCTGTCCGAGCACGAAATCGAGGGACTCAAAGGCGCCGGCGTCTTCTTTCGGCGCCAGACGCCGGGCAATTTCATGATGCGACTGCGGATGAGCAACGGGCTCAGCAATGCAGCCCAGTTTCGCACCCTGGCGGCGCTGAGTGAAGAATTCGGGAAGGGCTTTGTTGATATGACGACCCGGCAGCAGATCCAACTGCGCTGGTTTCATATCGAGCGTGTACCAGAGATGTGGCAGCGGCTCGAACGGGTCGGCCTGGTCTCGCTTCAGACCGGCCTGAACAACATCCGTGGCGTGACCGGCTGCCCGGCGGCCGGCCTGACTCCCAACGAGTTGTTTGACGCCTCGCCCGTCACTCGACACTATACTGAGGCATTCTTACGCAACCCGGAGTACACGAACCTGCCGCGCAAGTTTAAGGTCACCATCTCGGCCTGTCTGGACAATTGCACCGCTCCGGACTCACAAGATGTGGGTCTGGTCCCGGCAATCAAAGAGAACGCCGGGGTCGAGGTCCAGGGCTTCAACGTCTTCGTCGGCGGGAAGCAGGGGTCGGGTGGTTATACGCCAGCCCAGGCGCTTGACGTCTTCATCCCACCTCACGACGCCGTTCCGCTGTGCGGCGCGATTGCGCTCCTCTTTCGTGACCACGGCCAACGCCGGGATCGTAAAAAGTCACGCCTGTTTTTTTTCATCCAGGATTGGGGGATCGAAAAATTTCGGCGTGAACTGGAACAGCGTCTGGGCCGTTCTCTCCTGTCGGCAGGCCAGGATGCGCGCAATACCGCCCAGACCGATCACGTCGGCCTCTTTCGCCAACGGCAAACCGGCTTCAACTATATCGGCCTCGTCGTCCCGACCGGACGGCTGTCGGCACCGCACCTGCTCGGCGTTGCTGCGCTGGCGGAACACTACGGCACTGGCGAGATTCGGCTGACCCCGAGCCAGAATCTGATTATCCCGCATATTCCGGATCATGTGGTCGGCGACCTGACCCAAGAGCCGCTGCTGCAAGAGCTACGCTACGACCCTTCGGCCTTCATGCGTGGCCTCGTCAGTTGTACTGGCCGCGATTACTGTCACTATTCGCTGATTGAAACCAAGCAATGTGCGCTCGACACGGCACGCCACCTCGAAAAGACCCTGGGCAAGACGGCTCCTCTCAGCATGCGCTGGTCGGGCTGTCAGAATGGCTGCGGGAACCATACCACCGCAGATATCGGTTTTTTGGGAAAGAAAGTGCAGCGGGAGGGGAAAACCATCGAGGCGGTCGATGTGTTTGTCGGCGGGCGCTCCGGTCCGGACGCGCGGCCCGGCACACAGCTCTTGGCCGATGTCCCGTGCGAAGAGCTGCCTCAGGTGCTGGAAAAGCTCATTCCCTATATGAACCGCTGATGTTGGGCGGTCTGTTGTTGCTTTTTAGCGTCTCACCGCGGTAATCAGCTGCGCTACACCACCGGATAAACGCTTCTTTACGACCTGCTCAAATTCCGCCGCTCGGACCATCTGCAACAGTTCCGATTCCTCCGGCAGGTAGACCACCGAGCGCGGCAAATAGAGATACGACTTTCGGTCTGAGATGAGACCGCCCAGCAGAGGTACGATGCGCTGAAAATAGAAGCCATGACCCCATTTCAGGAGCGTGTGGCGCGGCGTATCCACCTCCAGCAAAGCCAGTCGTCCACCGGACTTGAGGACACGCGCCGCTTCTTGGAGGGCGCGGGGTATAGAGACGAAATTCCGCAGGGCAAAGCCGGACAAGACAACCGAAACGGTGGCGGTCGGCAGGGGTAAGGCATTCGCATCGGCCTGAATGAAGGCCGCGCTAATCCGACGCCGGGTTGCACCGACGAGCATGTTGCGGGCGAAATCCACCCCGATGACGTGGGCACCGGTTGTCGCGGCGAGTTCGCTCAAATCCCCGGTTCCGCACGCCAGGTCGAGCACTCCATCATCGGCACAGACGCCAACGCTGCGAATCGTCTGTCGCCGCCAGTATTGATCGAGCCGCAAGGACAGCCACCGATTCAGCCTGTCATACTGCGGGGCGATCAAATCAAACATCGCCCGCACTGAGGTAGCTTTTTCTGCATCGGGCGGCAGGACATCCGACATGGGAGGCAAAGAATCAGCCACAGACGGGGCAAGCAAGGGCCGGAGGTATATAGGGAACGACTCAACACTACTGACAGCTGAGATCGTCCCCAGACGCACGAACGCCTATGACGGAATGACCGGCAACACAATATGCGACCGAAACTCTTTGTTGTGCAAAACCGTCTGCTGCGCGGTCTGGAACTGCGTCCCGGTCGCCTGATCGCCGCCGGTGTTCAGGTTGCGGTCGAAGCGCGGGAAATTGCTCGACGCCACCTCCACGCGCAGACGATGCCCCGACAGAAACACATGGCTGGTGGCCCATAAGTCGATACGAAACTCATACGGCTCGTCTGGCGACATCAGGGTCGGCTGACTCAGGGAGTCACGATAACGCGCGCGGATAATACCATCGGCAATATTCTGGGCATAACCGTCGGGCCGGACATCGACCAGCTTGGCGGTAAAGTCGGTATCGGTGGCAGACGACGTGGCGTAGAGCACGACCGTGAGGGGGCCAGTGACTTCAAGCGGTGCGTCCAGCGGCTCTCCGGTATAGACCAGCACGTCTGGCCGGCTTTCCACCTCGCGCTGGTCCGTGACCCCAACCGGGATAATCAGCGTGTTGCCGCCACAGGTCGGCACCGGATTGGCAGGGTCGTATTCATACTGATCGTGGGGTTCGTCCTGGGGGGGCTCAAGGCTGAGTCCGCCGTCGCCGTCGCGACTATTCGCCCGGCCCTGACTGTGGAAGTAGTAGGGCGTGTACCGAGTCCGCGCCAGCGGCCATTCATACTCGTCCTGCCAGCGATTGGTGCCCATCACAAACAGTCGGATGGGCGGCTCCTCGGCAATCCCCGAGTCTATCCCCTTGAGCCAATAGTCAAACCAGCGCAACTGCGTCTCGTGCAGTTCAATGACGGCGTTCGGACCAAAGTCAATGTCTCCGGTCCCACCGGAAACTGGCGTGGTATACGGAAAAAGATGAGCCCACGGTCCGAGCAGCAGTTTCTGACCGCCGCGTGCCTCTGGTGTCATGGCCCGGGACTGCAAGCCGCAGAAGTGCACCAGGGCGTCGCGCAGGAAAATATCGTACCACGAACTCACATGGTACATGGGGATGTTGATATTGCGGTGCTGACGCTCGATATTGACCGGCCACCAATAGGGACCGTCGTCGGGGTGGGTCAGGTAATCGCGCAGATACGGCGCCACCTCTTCGAGCAGGTCGGCCCAATACATGAGCGGCAGGCGCAGATAGGCTTCCGGTGAAAGCGGATTCCCAAAATTAATGGAGCGTAGCAGGTCGGGCCGTACCTTTGGCCAGAGTTGGTCCTTAATGCCTTTGCGATCAATAGTGTTGCGAGCGAGGAAAAGCGCGTAGGGCACCTGCCAGCCCAGAGAGAAGGCTCCACCGGTGTGGTAGACCCAGCCTTGATGGTAGTCGGCACCGGCAGAGACGGGGAAAGCACACTGGAGGTGTGGCGGCCGCGTCGGCGCGAGCTGATACTGGGTCGCGCCGAGATACGACTGGCCCTGAGTCCCGACCATGCCGTTCGAGTACGGCAACGCCGCGGCCCACTCGACTGTATCGTAGCCGTCCTGGGCTTCATCAATAAGCGGATAATATTCCCCCTCTGACGCAAACCGCCCGCGTCCATCCTGGACGACGACCACATAGCCACGCGACGGGAAATACTCGTGGTCGCCAAAAACCTCGGCCAATTGTTTGCCATACGGGAGCCGCAATAAAATAACGGGGAAGCGCTCCTCGGCATCCGGCCGATAGACATCGGCGTAAAGCGTAGTCCCGTCCCGCATGACTGCCGGGACGTCTTTTTCCGTGATGATGCGATACTCCTGGCGGCTTTCACGTGGCATGATTCCCCCTCCTTTGAGCCTTCTTATTGAGCCTTCTTATAGAGAGGCAGACTGGGAAACGCAATCAAAACGACGATGTGGAAAAAATCCGTAAGGGGTATATTGTTCGGCATCACACAGAACCGATAAGGGACACAACGCTATGAAGTATTGGCTGGTGAAATCCGAACCGTATAAATACGCCTGGAGCGACCTTCAAAAAGACGGCTGGACGTATTGGGACGGCGTACGGAACTATCAAGCCCGCAATAACCTGCGTGCCATGCAGGTGGACGATCAGGTCCTGTATTATCACAGCAACGAGGGGATGGAGATTGTCGGGGTTGCCCGTGTCATCAAGGAAGCCTACCAGGACCCTACGACCGAGGATGAGCGCTGGAGCGTGGTTGATATCGAGCCGCTTGAAACTCTGGTCAACCCGATAACGCTCAGCCAGATCAAGCGAGACAAGCAGCTGCAAGAGATGGCGCTGGTCAAGCAGAGCCGTCTGTCAGTTATGCCGGTGACCAAAAAAGAATTCGACCTGATCGTCAAAAAGGGACGCGCGAAATAATTCGGATTCCTTCTTGTTCTCTGGGAGGTGCACTCTCGCGGCCCGGCTGGCAAGCGCTGGGCCTAGATACAACTCAGGCCGCGGTTCACGACGTTCTCGTCCACCACAAGAAACCCATCGTTTGTGCTTGACTCGTCAAAAAAGAGTGCTAGGAAAAGGTCAGAGGCCTGTGGGAGTCGGTGGTCAGGGACTCATTCACCAAACGCGTGACTGGAGGGGCCACTGTGCAATACCTGGAGCAACAGCCACGCTCCTTCCCCACTAGCGGACCCTTTGGATTTGCTACCGTCGTCCGCCAGGCCCCACCCGAACCTCCTGCCCTCCCTTTCAGCCGCTTATATTTTTTTCCTGCCCGATTCCCGCACGCTTCTTCCGTTTTTATATGTCCGCGCAAGCGTGCTCCCCCGGCCGTCTCTAGGCCACATGCCCCGATTTGATTTTCGTTACACGACAGACAGGAGGAAGGGATATGAAACCCATTCTCGGCTTCGTTGGATGCGGACTGATAGGCGTCATCCTGCTCTGGGGAGCAATAGCAGACGCCCGCTTCGGCTACCCAGATGAAACGCCGTATGTCCGCCTGTCCGGTATCCTGCTCCCGCTTAATGGTGAAGCAGAGCCGTCAGAGCCAGCTCTGACTATCCTGGTAAAAGGGACCTCTTGGCGTTTCCAACTCGCTAACGTCGAAGAAGTCAAGAAGCATGATCAGGAGGATGCTAGAGTGGACGAACTGCAGCGCCATACCGTTCGTTTATATGGCCCGACACCGCTCCTCGTTCCACTCCAACAACCCACGATTATGGGGCAGCCCATTACGATTGAGGGCTATCTGTACCCTAAGGAACGGCGGCTTTTAGTCGTCACCATAACGGGCGTTCCCGTACTGGCAGATAAGGCCGCCCGTATAGAGAGAAGCGGACAGTAACGCCGGGTTGCTCATGCCCTCACACAGGGGAGCAGTCCAATCCGCTACCGCACTCGCCTCCAAGGAAAAACAGGAGGGAATATGGCAACGATACAATCAAAAGTCATGGATTCGGGGCTCTCAACATTTTCATCGGCAGAACTCTCACAGCTTCTCCGGGAAGGCCTCATCGCCGGTATCCTCGGGGCCGCAACGATCGCAGTCTGGTTTCTCATTGTTGACAGCGTCCGCGGGCAGCCATTCTATACACCCTCAATTCTTGGAACCGCATTGTTCAAAGATGGAGTCACCACACCCGAAAGCCTGGGGGTCGACCTCGAGGTCGTATTCCTGTTTACCTGGGTCCATGGACTGGTCTTTACAGCGGTCGGCTGGCTGGCGTCGTGGTTGCTTGGTATTGCGGAGCGCAATCCTCAGATTGGTTTCGGAATCCTTTTATTCTTTGTGGTGTTTGAATTTGGCTTTATATCTGTGTGTCACGTATTGGCAGAGCCCGTCCTGCACGCGCTGGCATGGCCGGCTATTATCGTCGGTAACCTCTTAGCCGCTATCGCCATGGGTGCATATTTTTGGCGGCATCATCTCGACATGCACATTGAACCATGATGTGGAGGAAAGACCTTCAGAATCGAGGCTGAGAGGAGCGAGGAGAGATGGAACCTTCCAAGAGTAAAGAACGATCCCCACCTTGTACCCGCTCATGGGTTGAGCAGAAAAACGTCCACGATGTACATGACCCCGAGAGCGTAACTCTCCAGGGGAGAGTTGAGAAAGGATACCGTTATGCCGACCTATATCTTGCTTAGCACCCTCACCCCCGAGGGCAGCAAAACCCTGCACCAGCATCCGAATCGTCTGGAAGAAGTCAACAAAGAGATTACCGAGTTTGGTTGTAAAGTAACGGGCCAGTTCGCGACGCTCGGCATGTATGATTTTGTCAGTATTATTGAGGCGCCCGACAACGAAACCGTCGCCCATCTGTCAGTTGATTTGAGCTCACGCGGCACAGTCCATATTACGACCTTACCAGCGATTCCAACCTCTCAGCTTCACGAAAAACTTATGGGACCGAAACAGATAGGCCGGTAGCACGGATTATGTCTCAAAAAAACTTGACACACAACAATCAAGGGGAGTAAGGAGGAAGTATCGGGTCTCTGGTGGACCCCTCGGAAGACGGCGCGCCCGTCAAAAAATCCTCCACGGGAGAGACAGGAGGTGCGAATGGAAAGTCCGCCGGAAAATAACCGCCCGCCAAGGGCGGGCAACGCCCGCGCGAGGCAGTGGCCATTGGGTTCATCCGCTTGATGCTCAGACCCCGCCTGACTGTCGTGCTCGAAAGTACGGAGCCGACAACGGTCGGCCCACAAGAGAAGGCCATCGGGAAAACGGATTGAGAGCAATCCGGAGCAGTCAGGGTGAAGAACAAGCCTGCTGTACGACCGCCAAATCGGGCATATAGACACTGATAGTTCATTTTCAGCGCACAACGCGCGCCAAAGAGGGCGGCCTTTCCGGAAAGGTCGCCCTCTTCTGGTTCTATAGGCAGGAGGCAGAGGGAGTGGAGGCTCACCATGCGTGTACAGCAGATTGACCTGAGCTATACGGACAAAGCCGGAGACACCCTCGGTGGGGCGACACTCCACGTGCAATCGAGGACGCTGTCCGGCCAGGAGGTTTACACCCAGGTATCGCTGGAAGCCCGAGAAGTCAGGGCACTCGAACAGCTGATGCGGCAGGCGCTGAGACGCCTGACCCAAGAAGCCCTCAAATTGATTTAATCCGTTTCGGACGGAGCCAGAAGAAGCGTGCCATTATCCAGGTCGTGTCGAATCGCTTGCAGACAGGTCTCAAAATCTCCCTCGACTAAGCGCCCGCCACTATCGAACATGCCGCACTGCATCATGAGGTTGATTGAGGTGCCGAAGTCGTCAACCAGCAGAAAGCCGTCCTGGTCGATATTTCGTCCGTCCGGCAGGGTGGTAAAAACACATCGCTCCTGAAGAAGTTCCTGCTCCGGGAGCAATCGTTCAATATAGCCATAGGTTGGCTTGCCGAGGGCGTTGCCATACCCCAACTCGTAGGCCGTGCCGTCGTCGATGAGAGCACCCCGAAAGGCATTACAGTTCGCAATCACAATGTCACAGGCTTTGATCTGATCGATATCGCCCCGATAGATGCTCGTAGCGGTTCGCATCGAGCTGTCACTCAGGTCTATATTATTATCCATGGGGTGGAGACCGACAAAACCATACTGGACGCACAGGCTACGCTGCGTCTGCGCATACTCAATAGCGTCGGGTCGAAAGACCTCGGGTCCGGCGAGATAGAGTTTAGGCTGGGTGTTTGGCATAGGCAGCAGGCCTTCGATCTTCTCTTCTAGGACGTAGAGATGTTACCGTCCAATATACTTGGGCTCTCGTTTCTCCAGAAACGACTGTACCCCTTCTTCGTAATCATGGGTGGAGCGTAGCCAGGCGTAGGATTTGCGCTCCAGTTCCAGGGCCGTTTCCAGCGGGGCCTCCGCACCTTTATTAAGTACCGTTTTTAAGGTCCGTAGGGCCAGCGGAGCACGCTCGGCCAGCTCTGTCGAAAGTTCGGCTACGGTGCTCTCAAATGCGTCGCCGGGGACACAGTGCGTAATCAAGCCCCACTGCTCGGCTTGGGAGGCGGAAATGCGACGCCCAGTCATCATAAACAACTTCGCCCGCGTCATACCGATGAGGCGCAGGGCGCGCTGTGTGCCCCCGCTGCCGGGGATCATTCCCAGACGAATTTCAGGAAACGAGAACTGTGAGCGCTCGGTCGCAATCCGAAAGTCGCACGCTAGGGCGAGTTCAAGACCGGCTCCCATGGTATAGCCGTCAATGGCCGCGATCACAGGCTTGCGACAGCGCTCCGGCCAGCTCAGCGTATCCCCCCACTCTTCCAGGTCGGCCGGCGCCTGGGCCAGAAATTCAGACAGGTCCCCGCCAGCGCTAAACGCCTTACCGCCCGCACCACGAATAATGACCACCCGCACCGTGTCGTCCGTATCAAGGCCGTGCAGCAGCCCGGGAAGCTCTTTGCGCATGGCCACAGTGATAGTGTTCATCAGCGTCTGCCGGTCAATCCAGATGGTTGCTTCGGGCCCGGTCTTTTCTACACGGAGGACATCGCTCATTGTTCTTCCTCTTCTCTGTTTTTCATCACAGCGTCTCATACCCGCCCTCAAGCAGCCGGCGGCGTAGCAATTTACCGGTCGGACTCTTGGGTAATGCGGACACGAACTCATAACGCCGAGGACGTTTGAAGTCGGCAAAGTCCTCGGCCTGACGACAAAAGGCGTCCAGGTCTGCCGCACTCAGCGCCACAAAACTCCCGTCAGCCTTCCGTTCGGGGACAACAAAGGCGGTGACCACCTGGCCCCAGCGCTGGTCCGACAGGCCGACGACACAGGCTTCATCAACCTGGGGATGACGAGAGACAACCTCCTCAACCTCAATCGGATAGATATTCTCCCCGCCGCTAATGATCATATCGTCCACCCGACCAACGGTAAAAATATCTCCATCTTCGTCCGCGTACACCAAGTCGCCGCTAAAATACCAGCCTCCCCGCAGCGCTTTGGCATCCGCCTCGGGCCGCCGCCAATAGCCCTGAAACGCTTCGGGCGACGAGAGGCTGACAATCAACTCGCCGGTTTCGCCTCGTGGCAGGATATCGTCCGGATCACCCCGGCGGTCGGCATCGGCCCGCACGATGCGCACCTGGCTGAAGACGCCGGCGCGCCCGGCACAGGTCGGTTTCTCCAGGATACGATCACAGATCGTGAATGTATAAATTTCGGTACTCCCCAGATGATTGACAAAAACCTGAGGCTGGAACATCTCCGCAACCCGTCGGGTGAGTGTCCCTGACATGGGCGCTCCGGCATAGCCCAGCTTGGTGACGCTCTTCGCGGCCTCCCGACTGAAAGCCGGCGCATTGATCAGATCGTGATAGAGCGTTGGGACGAGATAGAGCGCGCTGATCCGCTCGTTTGCAATCAGCCGCGCAGCGGCCTCCGGGCTCCAGTCTGGCAGGCAGATCAGGCAGCCGTTCAGCAAGGCCATGACAATCGTCGATCGGATACCCATCGTGTGGTAGAGCGGCATGACTCCGAGGGTACGGTCTTGGAGACTGTTCCGGCTCTGAAGGCTATGCGCCAGGGCCGCACTATACTCGGCCCGATGCGTGCGCGGCACCCCTTTCGGCCGTCCGGTCGTGCCGGACGTATACAGCATGACGCTGATGTCAGATTCGGAGACCGCAGGCGACGGAGCCTCGGCGGCTCCGTCGTCCTCCAGCAACGTCGAAAAGGCAAGGTAGTCCGTCGGGACAGGGTCTCCAACATAAATCCAGGTATGCACGCCTGACAGTGAGGGGCGCGCCGCCTGGGCCGCGACATGGCTGGCCGGTTCACATATGACTGCAACCGCTTCCGCGTCTTGGACACAAAAGGAGATATCCCCGGCCGACCAGCGCCAGTTCAGCGGCGTGGCAATGGCGCCAATCCGCTGACACGCCCAGTATGCGGTTGCATGTTCCAACCGGTTTTTCAGCAAGAACACGACATGGTCACCGGGGCGAATACCACGCGCATGTAAAGCGTGCGCTACCCGGCGGATACGTGTCTGCCAGGCATGATAGGTCAGCCGCCGGTCACCATCGATAATGGCCTCTGCCTCGGGATAGCGCGCGGCCGCCAGATCGATGAGACTGGCTAGGTGCATGCCGGCTCTCCTGCAAGACGAGCCCCCAACTGCTGCCACAGCTTGTCGGGGGTCAGGGGCAATTCGGTAATTTCAAGACCGAGATGGCGGACGGCATCGGCCACTGCATTGGCAATCGCAATCGGCGCCGTCTGGGCAGTGCTCTCCCCGACCCCCTTTGCCCCGGTTAATGCTTGAGGAGTCGGCAGCACAATATGATCCATCACGATATTGCCCGGCATCTCGTTCACTGTCGGACACAGATAGTCCATCAGCGTCCCGGTCAGGAAATCGCCCGTCTCGGTGTAGCGCAGCTCTTCGTACAATGCGCCGGCCAGACCGTGCAGGAGCCCGCCGGCAAACTGCCCTCGGGCGATCTGGGGATGCAGGATATTCCCGGCGTCGTGCACGGTAATATAGTCGGTCACCCGAATATCAAGCGTCTCTTTATCGATCTCAACCACAGCCACATCCGCAGTAAACGCATAGACTGCAGAGGAGTTCACCTGATCGAGTTCGTTCGGATAGTCGAGCTCACTGGCAACAAACGTGCCCTCAACCTGAGTGGCCGTCTCCAGATGCGACGGCAGCGTTCCGGTTGACCAGTGCAAACGCGCCGCAACGTCTTTCAGGGACAGGCCAAGCTGCGCGTCATCGAGCGACACGATCCGGCCCGCCTGGACGTGGAGACGACTCGCGTCGCACTCCAGGAAATAGGCCGTCGCTTGGAGAAGATTCTCCTGCAACTGTCTGGCAGCCGCGACAATGGAACTGGCCCCAACCGCGCCAAAACGACTGGAATAGCTGCCCGAAGACACCGACCACGGCCTGGAACCGGTATCCATCCCGGCAACGACCGTCACGTCCGCCGACGCAATACCCAGGGCCTGGGCGACAAGAGACGCGGCTGTCGTTTCCTGTCCCTGGCCGTGTGCCGCGGTCTCCAGCTCAACAGTGATGCCACCAGTGGCGTCCAAATAAATTCGGGTCGTCTGCGCCGAGCCAACCCGGACGAGGTTGGGGCGGCGCTGCGCGGCTTTCTTACTCACATCGATATAGCCCATATTCGAGCCCGAAGGATCTATCGCCACCGCCATGCCAACCCCGCGCCACACAGAAGCATCGCTCGGACCCGCGGCCCCCGTGGACTGACGCAGTTGCCAGTAATTGCTCAGTTCCAGCGCCCGCTGCGTGGCGCGGGGATAATCCCCGGAGTCGTACAGCCCACCCGTCACCGTCCGGTAGGGGATATCCTGGGGCTGAATAAGATTTCGCAGCCGGACCGTGGCCGGGTCTTTACCAAGCCTCAGGGCGAGTTCGTCAATCGCGCGCTCAATCGGGAAATAGTGCTGTTGGCAAGCATAGCCACGGTTCGGCCCACTGGGACAGACATTCGTCATGACGGCCAGGGCGTTGACCTCAAGATGCTCGATCTTGTAGGCGTTCATAAAATTACCGATCGGACGGAACAAACAGCCGGGTTCCGGCGCGCGAATATACGCCCCCACGTTGTCCATGAGACGCATTTTGAGGCCGAGCAGTTGGCCGTCGTTGCGGGCCGCGACCTCAAGTTCCGTCACGCGGTCCGTTCCGGTCGAGCTGGCGCTGAGCGATTCCAGGCGGTCTTCGATCCACTTGACCGGCCGACCGGCTTTCCGGGAAGCCAGCGCCGTCAAGGCCATATAGGGATACAGGGCGATCTTATTCCCAAACGAACCGCCGACATCCGGTGGCGTCACCACCCGCAGCTTGCTGAGGGGAACCCGTAGCGCCCCAGCCAGAACCGCCAACATACTATACGGCCCGTGAAAATTGGCCCAAAAACTGACCTGGGGCGCAGACGGATTCCAGCTCGCGATAATCCCGTACGTTTCGAGTGGAAAGGATTGATAGCGGGGGAAAACATAACGCTGCGAGAACACAATATCCGCCGCGCTGAAGACCGCTGCCACATCACCATAGGTGAGCTGACGATCAATGGCGACATTGGTTCCCAGTTCCTCGTGCAGGATGGGGGCCGAGGACTGCATGGCCGCCTCAACATCAACGACGGCAGGCAGGGGCTCATACTCCACCTCGATTGTATCGCGGGCGTCTTCGGCAATATAGCGATTAGTCGCCACCACAACGGCGACCGGCTCGCCGACGTAACGCACCTTGTCGATGGCGCAGGAATAATACCGCCCCGGCCGTTCGGCAGCCACCGCAAACGGACGACTCCACTCTTGGACTTCCCGGCCGGTCAGCACGCTCATGACACCCGGCAGCGCAAGCGCAGCACGAGAATCAATGCTGCGAATCCGTGCATGTGCATACGGGCTTCTGACCACCGCGGCATGGGCAAGATTGGGAAGCGGAGTGAGATCGGCAATATACTGGGCCTGAAGATCAAAGAGACGACGGCCTTCTGTTGAGGACGGCGCAGTGAATTCGTTCATCCTCTTTGGTCCCGTAATCGCTTGGCTGCTTCCACAATGCTCACATAGCCGGTGCAGCGACAGATATGCCCGCCCAGCGTCTCATGGATATCCTGATCCGTGATCGGCTCCGGCGCGTTCTCCAGGAGATGATACAGGCTGAGGGCGAAGCCGGCCGTGCAAAAGCCGCACTGCATGGCAAACTGCTCAACAAAAGCCCGCCCGATCGTTTTTCCACGCTCGGTTTGCATGACCCCTTCAAGCGTAGTGATTTCATGGCCGACCGCCTGCACGGCCAAGCGCAGACAGGAACGGACGGGCAGGCCGTCAAGCAGTACCGTACAGGCACCGCACACCCCATGCTCACAGCCCAGGTGCACACTCGTGCAGCCCGCCTCTTCGCGCAGAAAGTCCGCCAGCGTGGTGCGAACGTCAAGCAGCGTTTCTACTGGCGTGCCGTTGACCGCGGTCGTCACAATGGTTCGACGCTGAGGCTGCACTTATGCGCTCCCAGCCGCGTTCTCTCTTTTCCCGTCCCACATGGCAAGCGCATCCAGGTAGGCGCGCTTGACCATCACCCGAGCGAGCTGCTTCCGATACCCGGCAGAGGCATGCAGGTCGGTGTGACAGTCGAGCCCGGTTACCGCCGATGCCGCGACTACGTCGGCCTGATCGTCGGACAGAGCCCGCTGTGTCAGCACGGCTTCAGCATGCGAGACCCGGAGCGGCCGATCTTCCACCCCAAACAGGACGACTCGTCCGTTCACCCAACGGTCTTCCTCCATCTCGGCCAGTATGATCGCGCCGGCCAGAGCAAAATCGCCCGCCCGCCGGGTATACTCCCGGACCCCCCACACCACGTTCTTGCGGATGGGGATACGGACTTCAGTCAGCAGTTCGCCGGGCCGGACAGCCGTGCTCAGAGGGCCCTGAAAAAAATCAACCGCTGGAATAGAACGCGCGCCGGACAGCCCGACGACGCTCAGTTCCGCCCCCAACGCGCACATGGCCGCCGGCAGTTCCGCGGCCGGGTCGGCATGGGCCAGACTCCCCCCTATTGTTCCGGCATACCGAATGGGCGGATGACCGATCAGGCGCGTGGCCGCAGCCAAAACGGGAACGGTCTGTCGAATACGCGCGTCCCGCTCAAGCCGGTACTGCCGGGTGAGTGCGCCAATATGCAGGTGCTCACCCTCCTGGCGGATATAGCTCAGCTCGTTCAGGCCGTTAATGTCCACAATAATGCCGGGGGTTGCCAGCCGCATATTAAGAAGCGGCATCAGACTCTGTCCGCCGGCGAGAATCTTGGCCTCGTCACCATACTGCACCAGGACTTCTACCACCTGTTCGACTGACTCCGGGGCAATATACTCAAAGGGGGCGGGCTTCATGCATCGTCCTTAACAGCCGGAGAGATATATCGTCTACAAACGCACCTCTCCAACCTCGCGCGGGACTATACTACGGATGGAATAGCCCGTCCAGGAAGTCGGGTGGTTGCGTCACCACACACACGCCTGGCCTTCCAGCAGAGCGTTCCGCTCAGGCCTTCGACGTTTCTCCCGTTGACCTACCCCCGGACAATCCATATGGATGGGAGAGCTGACGTCATTCTTTGCTGAAAGGAGTATGCGTATGAGTGGTCAAGAAGCCGGGCTCAACAACGAGCTCAAGCAACAAATCGTGGCTTTCCAAAAGGAAATGCTGCCAAAAATTCCGCCGGCGATTCGTGAGGTGCTGGTCCGCACCACAGAGGATCAGGTGAAATCCGGCATCGCAGACAAAGCCCTGAAGGTCGGAGACAAAGCCCCCGACTTTACCCTGCCCAACGCCCGTGGCGAGGCGGTGACGCTGTCACAGCTCCTGGCCAAAGGACCGGCGGTCATTGCCTTTTATCGAGGCGCGTGGTGACCCTACTGCAACCTGCAGTTGCAGGCATATCAAAATCGTCTGGCCGAGATGCAGGCGCAGGGCGCCTCTCTGATCGCCATCTCGCCCCAAACCCCGGATAAATCGCTGACAGTTGCCGAAAAGAATGCGCTTCAGTTTGAGGTGCTCAGCGATGCCGGCAATAGCGTCGCACGGCAGTTCGGGCTGGCCTTCCGATTTGTCGATGAGCTTCGGGAGACCTTTGAAAAAATGGGCATCCAACTGCCCGAATACAATGGCGATGACGCCTGGGAACTGCCGATACCCGGTACCTATGTCATTGACCAGGACGGAACCATTCGGCTGGCCTATATCGATGCGAACTATACCACCCGGCTTGAGCCCGGTGATATTGTTGAGAGTCTGCAAGGGCTGAACTAAACGGACGCAGGCTATTATGCGGGGAGCGCTCTTGCTCCCCGCGAGTTATTACCCACCGTAGCACAGTCTCAATAAGAAATGGGCGATATCGCTTGTTTCTCCTGCTCTCCCCTTTCTGAAAAGTTAGTCTGAACTTTAGTCTATTGAAAGGAGAAATGAGATGCCACGCAATCTTCCTTTATCTGAGGCAAAAGCGAAACTCAGCCAGATCATCGCAGATGTAGAGAGTACAGAAGAAGAAATTACCATCACCCGGAACGGGCGTCCTGCCGCTGTCCTGATGAGCGCGGATGAATTCGCGAGTTGGCAAGAAACTAGAGCAATTCGTCAGGACCCCGAATTGATGCGAGAAATTAAACGTGGACTTCGGCAGCTCCAGAGAGGACACCGATTCACTTTTGAAGATATCTTTGGGGAGCCGCTCTGAAGGAAGAGCATGGCGAAAACGCCCCAGCATCGTATAGAAACCGCGAAAGCTGTCCGAGATGCAATCATTCACCTCCCCCCACATCTCAAACGAAGAGTGAAAGCAGCCTTTCGAGCTATCGCGGGCAATCCGCACCAGGCAAAGCCTCTCAAAGATGAATTGATAGGGCTCCGAAGCTATCGGGTCGGCAGGAATCGGCCTGTCCTGCGTATCAAAGACTCCGTCATCGAAATTATTGCCTTCGGTCCCCGGAGTAATATCTACGAACGCGCCGCTGCTGAACTCAGCATCTCATTGCGCGCCAAAGACGAAAACGACAAGAAAGGGTGAGCGCTCGTGAACGTTACCCATCTCTCTTGTTCAGCCTGCGCATCCTACCACGCGCCCAATCAGCTCCATAATCTCTGTACCCAATGCGGTAAGCCGTTATTGGTTCACTACGATCTTGAGCGGGCCGCAGCCACGTTCCGAAAAGACCACCTACCCGCTCGCCCTGCAAGTCTGTGGCGTTATCAAGAGGTGCTGCCCGTTGTCCAGGCCGACAATATCGTCAGTCTGGGCGAAGGCTGGACACCGCTGCTGCACGCCCAGCGGCTAGGTGAACAACTCGGCATGTCGCGGCTCCACATCAAAGACGAATCGTGCAATCCGACGGGATCGTTCAAAGCGCGCGGCATGGCCCTGGCTGTCTCAATGGCCAAAGAACTCGGAGTGAAAAAGCTGGCCGTTCCCTCGGCCGGGAATGCGGCCGGCGCGCTGGCGGCCTATGCCGCGCGGGCCGGCCTCGAAGCCCACATCTTCATGCCCGCGGATGTACCGCTGGCCAATCGGCTGGAGTGCGAACGGACAGGTGCCCACGTCACTCTTGTCGATGGTCTTATTACGGACTGCGGAAGACTCGTCGCCGCACGCAAAGAGTACGAAGGCTGGTTCGATGTCTCGACCCTGAAGGAGCCCTACCGTCTCGAAGGCAAGAAAACGATGGGCTATGAACTGGCAGAACAGTGCGGCTGGTCCCTGCCGGACGTCATTCTGTATCCCACGGGTGGAGGGACGGGGCTGATCGGCATGTGGAAGGCGTTTGACGAAATGGAACAACTCGGTTGGATCGACGCGCGCCGGCCTCGCATGGTGAGCGTACAGGCGGCGGGCTGTGCGCCCATTGTGCACGCCTTTGCCACTGGCGCGTCACACGGCGCGGAGATTCCCAGGCCGCATACCGTGGCTTCAGGCCTGCGCGTACCTGCGGCGATTGGCGACTTCATCATGCTCGATATTCTGCGCAAAAGCGGTGGCACGGCGGTGAGTGTCAGCGACGAGGAACTGCTGGCCGCAGTCGGGGAAATCGGTTCGACCGAGGGCATCTTTCCGGCGCCGGAGGGAGCGGCCTGTCTGCCGGCCCTCAAGCGCCTGCTGCAGCAGGGCGAAGTCAAACAGGACGACCTGGTCGTCCTGTTTAATACCGGTTCGGGGCTGAAGTACCTGGATGTGTTGTCTGCTTAGCTCATGCCGTCACGTTCGAGCGCAGCACGCGGCCGGACAGCGGGCCGGTCTGCTGCCCGTCTGAGAACAGCACCTGTCCGTTCAGGATCGTATGCGCAATGCCAGTCGATTTTTCGATATAGCGCAGTCCTCCACCGGGGAAATCGTGCACCGGCTCCTGTTTGCCGCAGCTGACACTCTCGGGGTCGAAGACCACTAAATCGGCGATCATGCCCGCAACGACCGTCCCGCGCAGTGGAACGCCAAAGACCTGGGCGGGCACGGACGTCAACTTACGGATAGCCTCTTCGAGCGACAACATCTGTTTGTCGCGCACCAGCGTTCCGAGCAGATAGGTCGAGTAGCCCGCCTCACAGCGCATATCGGCGTGTGCCCCGCCATCGGACAAACCGACCAGGGTATGCGGATGGGTGAGCATGTCTCTATTGACCTCGCCGAACTCGTACAAGAACTGCATGTCCAGATCGTCGTTGAGGGCCAGCTCAAAAAACAGCTCAAGCGGGTCTTTCCCTCGCTCGCGGCTCAGGCTGGCCAGGCTCTTGTCCAGCAGGGGTTGCAACTCCGGCTTGTTGACCGTGAACACGCTCAGCTGTTCCCACTGTCCGGTGAAAATACGCGGCTGTTTCAGCTCTGCACGAAACGCGGCCCGAAAGGCAGGGTCGGCACACATACGCTGCTGCTCGTCCAAGGGCCGGTCGAAGATCGGCTTCCAGCAATCGAAATTGCCAAAGATAAACGGGCGCTTCAGACTGAAGCGGGCACTCTTGTAATGACACGGCACCTGCCCCAGCGGCAGATAGCCCCGATCAAACAGCGGCACCACCCGATTGACGGCGGCCTGCCAGGCGTCGGGGGGCGCTTCCGGCTTTTGCAGCAGCCCCAGCCACGTGACCGGCCGTTCACTGTGTAGCAGCAAAAAGGTCAGCAAGTCATATTCGTCATCAGACAAAAACCCCGGACTGCGCGTGAGGGCAATCTCGATACTCCCCCGACCAAGTTTTTTGAGCACGCCGGACAAGACCCCCAATTCGTCGCGGCTGGCCATCCGGCACGGTAACGGTCGGCCCTGAAACCCCAGGTGCTGAGGGAGGACGGTTGTGGAAAAACCAAATGCACCGGCGTCCATAGCCGCCTGGAAGAGCCCGCTGAGCTGCTGAATCTCGGACTCCGTTGCCGCCCGCTCCTTGCTCTCCTCTCCGAGCACATACTGGCGCAACGGCGAGAGCGGCAGCATCATGCCAACATTCATGCCCAGCCCGCGCTGGCCGATTGCGTTGAGGTATTCGTCAAAGCCCCGCCAGGACCAGTCAACTCCGCGTTGCAAAACCTCCAGTGACATGCCTTCCACATTGACCAGATCACCCACCAGGGCTTCCCGGTCGGCGGGCTTGCACGGCGCAAGACCAACCCCGCAGTTGCCCATGATAATAGAAGTCACCCCGTGCCAGGACGAACAGGTTGCCAGCGGGTCCCAGAGAATCTGGGCGTCGTAATGGGTGTGATGGTCGATAAATCCGGGGCATACGATCAGCCCGCCAATGTCGAGGCTGGTGGCTGCCTGGTGTGATGGAATATTGGCCTCAACCGCCGCAATCCGATCTCCGCTCAGCGCGACGTCCGCGGCAAACCGCTCCCGTCCGGTTCCGTCGATAACGGTTCCCCCTTTGAGCACGATATCGTAGGACATAGCTCTCTCCTTTTTTACGGACGAGACGCTCGGTCTGTCTGTGGCCGCTTCTTGATCAGATAGGCATGCGTGCCCTCAAGCACGACTTCATCGTGTTGATTGGTGATACGGGTTTTGAGCCGTAGGACGCCGACCTTGGTCTTGGGGATGAGCTCGCTGACCTCAAGCTCCGGTTGGATGGTATCGCCAATCAGGACCGGTTTAAGGAATCGGGAAGACTGCTCCAGAAAGGCCACCATCGACTCTTCAACCAGCGGCGACAGTTCGGACGCGCCCAGCGCGCCCATAGATGTGACCAGCAAGCCGTGCGTGACCCGTTTGCCAAAGCGCGTGGCCTTGGCGTACTCGTCGTCATAGTGGATAGAATGGTTATCGCCCGTCATGCCGGCGAAGAACAGAAAATGGGCATCGGTCAGGGTTTTGGACGGCGAGCGAAAAATCTCGCCAACCTCGAAATCTTCAAAGTATTTGGTGGTCGGCATCTACTTCTCATCCAGTACGGCAATCGCATCGATTTCTATGAGTGCTTCCGGGCGCAGCAGCTCTTTCACCACGATCCCGGTTGCCGCGGGGAAGCCGTTCGTAAAGAACTCGCGGCGCACCGCGGCGGTCCCGCGATAGCCTTCTTTGGTGGTGATATAGTCCACGGTCTTCACAATATCGTCAAAGCTCGCTCCGGCGGCGTCCAGAATCTTGCCGATCTTCTGAAAGATCTCGCGCGTCTGAGTCACAATGTCACCCGCACCGACAATTTCTCCCTTGGCATTGAAGGCGGTCAAGCCGGAAATAAACAGCAGATTCCCCTTGCGCACGGCGGGCGAGAAGGTATAGCGCTGGTCAAATCCCCAGGGATCAACAATTTCAAGTTTCGGCATAGACTGGTCTCTCCTCTCGTCCGCTTTCGATTACGCCGTAGCGGCAGCATGCAGATGCGGTCCGTCCAGCTCAAGCTGCGCGGCAATCTCGGCCAGCGCCTCTTCGGCGCGCCCCCGAAAATCCTCAGGCGTTTCTCCAGCCTTGATATGCGGGATGACCACAATAGGAATCTCCGGCATGGCCATGGCTTTGGCCTGATCCTGGGCCGCTACCAGGAAGGTATCAAAGGTGACGACAACGGCGCGCACCCCCCGCTTCCACAGTTTTGCGGCGTCGAGCATACAGCCCGACGTACACGACCCTCAGGCACACAGGCCGACAACGGCCTGCTGGGACGCGGCGGCCACTTCGTTCACCAACGCTTCGGGCGACGGACGGGTAAACACCGGCTTGCGCCAGATCGACGCGGCACTCACGGACGGCTTCGCCTCCAGGAGTTCCTTGAGACGTTCAAAGAACTTCCCGGCGATCTCGTTGCCAAAGCCATTATTGACCAAGCCGACCGTGCGGCCTGCGGCGGTATGATCGATTTTCTTCTCTGCAAATGGTCTTCGGACTCCGACGGGGCTGAGTACCCGCATATGACACCTCACTGTTGAATTTCCTTGGTCACGGCAAATCCACCGAGTCCGCCCCAACCCGGACAGATCGCCGCGAAATACGTTTCTCCTCCGGCGACGACAATATGGATATTCCGTGGCCGCTCGGTAATGGGCACCCGGTAGTCGTCATTGTCCTTCTCTACCCAGCTCGGCCAGAACTGGTCTGATATTCCCAGGGCATCAACTGCTCGGATATCCCCCAGTCTGGCCCGGGCGTGCTCCCACAGATACACCCGAACCTCGGGCTTGGACCAGCCTTCGCGGTGAAACTGCCGCGCTTGCCAGGGATTCAGCACCACCAGGGTTTCCCCCATAGCCTGGACATTATTGCTGCCCAATCCGCTGAGCGAGCTGACCAGGGAAGCCAGCATCTGTTTGACCGTGCCATAGCACAACACCGAGTGTGGAGCCTCACAGCTAAACACGGTCACGGCGTTTTTACCGGCTTCGATGCCGCGCTCCACGTACAGCGGCTCCCAAGGGTTTGCCTCTTCCTTTTCTGCAATGCAGAAACTCCACTTGCCGGGATGGGCCTGGGTTGACTTATCCACCTCGCCCGGGACGTTCCCGCCCAGATTCCAGAGGATCAAACGGATAGCGCGACCAATGGTCCCATTTGCCCGAAAGCCGTTGCCAAACACTCCATCGCCCGCGTTGAGTTTGAGTTGTGTCGCAATCGGACCGTGGACAATCGTTAACGGGACACAGCAGTGGGTGGTTGTTTGGACGCCGTTCAGATTGTGCTCGGGCTCCAACATGGCCTCGACCGCAGCAATGATAACCGGGAAATATTCGGGCCGGCAGCCGGCCATGACGCTGTTAATCGCCAACTTCTCAATCGTGGCGATACCTTGCGCCGGCGGAATCTCACCCAGTTCCTCGTGCGGCTCACGTCCCGAGGCTGCAATCATGGCCGCAACCAGTTCTTCGGTCGGCGGGACAATAGCCAGGCCGTCGGTCCAGCCGCGCTCAAAGAACAACTCGACCGCGGCGTGGTAGTCGTCAACGTCAATCTGCTCGGATGTGAACTGCATATGTCTTCTGATGTCTACACAGCCCACAGGGACAGCGTCAAGGGTTCACACCTGCCTCGCAATGCAAGCCCTTGAAGAATGCTGTTCAGCCTCTAGCGGAAGCGCCTCTATTTACTCGGATTGTGCGCCAACCAAAACGAAAGCCACCAGAGCTGGCCTTGCTGAACGATTACTCCAGGCATGATTGGTCGCCCGCTGGATGAGGACATCCCCGGCCTGCATGCAAGTTTCACCTTCTTCCATGACTGCCCACACCTCACCTGACAGGACAATGGCATAGTCTACTGAGTCGGTTTTATGCATCATCGGGGTCGAGCTGGTGGAATCGGCGGTATGACCCGCCTCCATGGAGGAAAAGACTTCGCTCGCATCAGTCCGGTCTTGCCATGCCGCATCAGGCGGAAACTCGACGACGCGGCAGATTGTCCCGGTCGGCCGAGGTTCCAAATGCATAGGACGATCAACCGGGTCGGCATCACCGGACAGGTCAGCAGGCGCAGTTGTCGTCTCCCATAGATCAGTGGCTCGCAGTCCTGGCACTGCTTCGAGATCTAGAATACTCGTGGCAATGGCATCCTCAGCAATGACCGATTTTCCTTCAGCGTTGTGGCCGGTCACAATTCGGCGGATTTGCTTTGGCATCTCTCTCCCCCTCTTATTAAGGCAACGGATATCCTGCCTCCTGATACGAGTCAAACTTGACTGGTGATCCGGTCTGCGCTGGCAAGGTTATCGAGTCTGGGAATGCGGAAGCAGCTCTTCCGCACTCCCGGCGGGCTGGACCGATAGCCCTTCAGGCATATGAATCGTGGAGGTTGGGAGGGCGGCTTGGGCGCCGTGCGATTCGATAATCCCCAGGATTTTCAATAGCACGTCCTGCTTGACCTTGTGGAAGTGGGTCCAGCTTGTCGTCTTGGTAAACGTGTACACAAAGAAATCCAGGGACGACGGAGCAAAGGCATTGAAATTAACCATCAGAATTCGCGAGGTATCGATCTCGGGATGGGAACGCAGCATCTGCTCAACCGCACGGACAATGGGCTCCATTTTATTGGCGTCGTCATAGCGGATACCGATTGTCTCGTAGATGCGACGGTTCAACATCCGTGAGGGATTCTCCACCGCGATCGTGGCAAAGGTCGCATTTGGGACGTATAACGGCCGCTTATCAAAGGTACGGATACGTGTCAGTCTCCAACCGATCTGCTCAACGTCTCCCTCAATCTCGCGATCCGGAGAGCGGATCCAATCGCCCACCGCAAACGGACGGTCAAGATAGATCATCAGGCCCCCGAAAAAATTGGCCAATAAATCCTTAGCCGCAAAGCCGATGGCAAGGCCGCCGATGCCGCCAAACGCCAGCACACCGGCGACACTCACCCCCAGCGTCTGCAAGAGCACCAAGGTCGCGATAACCGTCACAGTCAGACGTAGAAATTTGGCAACGGCATCCATGGTGATGCGGTCGTAGGCTTCGCCCGTGTCTTCATATTTGGCGATAATCGCCTCTTCCCCTTCTCTGATGAGACGGATCAAAAACCAGGCGAAGAGGAGTACGATGCCCAGCCGACGCACGGGGTCAAGCGCCGGAAAAAGCGCGAGTTCAGCATGCTGTTTGACCATATCAAGGGTCAGGCTCAGACCGATGAAGAGCCCCAGAAAAGCCAGCGGTCTTTGCAGCGCTTTGACGACCGCATCGTCCCAATAGGCATGTGAGTCCAGGGCGGTGTGATGCAGACGGCTGAGGAGCCGCCGCAAAATAAAATGCAGCCCGAGGGTCAGGAAAACAATGACAACAATCTGGACCAGCCACGAGGTGACCCAGTCAGGCGTGTCAGTGAAAAGGCGTGAGAGTTCCATACCTGCCTCTGTCGTTGTCCGGCGTGTGCCGGCGGGTGAATGACGGGGGTCTCAACGCATAATAACCAGCCAGCGCGCACTCCAGTATATGCAGAAGAGCGCCACCGCCTGGACTACATGGTAGAGGGCATTATAACTCAAATACACGGGGTGGAGGCTCCACTGCGCGTGCTGTATTCCCGCGGCAGCCAAGGTCAGGACGAGTCCGAGCAGGCCGATCAGGACCGCAGACTCGCGCCCCTGTTGATACACCAGACTATAGACAACCAACAGGAAAAGCGTAGCGGGCAGATAGTGCAGAATGGCGACCAGAAAATCACGCGAGACGAACAGCACCACGCCGCAGTAAAGAACGAAGAGCGCAACAGTACCGGACTGAATCCAGGCAGCCATGCTGTCCGAGAAATAAAGTCGCGCGCCGATGATCCAGCCGCACAGCGCAGTGACTCCAATCGCGATCAGGGTCGCTCCCCAGAGGACGCTATAGCCGAAGGTGTCCGCGTTGGGGAAGTAGCCGTGCACCGTTCCGCCACTGAGGGCAGCCATGCCGATTGAGGCAAAAAAGACTGCAAACCAGAGGCGTAGCGGGTTGTCCGCTTGGCCATGGACGAGCAGCCAATAGGCAAACAGCCCACACTCCAGCGTGAGGGCATAATCGGTCAGGGTGACATCCGGCTCGTGCATGATCGTCGTCACACGGAAGGCTTTGTTTCCACTCCTTGTTCTGGCGTGGTCTTTCCGTTACCACACTGACGGAAAGGATTGAATACAAAAAGGAGGACAGCATGAAATACGGGATTCAACTCGGCGGTGGCGCGTCCGTGTCCCAACGCGACTCGCTCAAAAAACTGGCGACTGCCGCAGAAGAACTAGGCTTTGATTCGCTCCTGATCGGCGACCATATTGTCATTCCCAAACAGATCAGCTCCCCCTGGCCTTACGACGAATATGTGGGCGGCAAGACGCCGTATGCGGTGTACACCGAAATGGTCTGGCTGGACCCGTTCGACACCATGGCCTTTCTGGCGGCGATTACAGAACGGGTCCGCCTCGGGATCAGCGTCGTAATTGTGCCGTATCGGCACCCTTTCGACGTTGCGCGTCGAGTGGCCACCATTGATGTGCTGTCCGGCGGACGTTTTATCATGGGCATCGGGGTCGGTTGGTTGGAAGACGAATTCCGCCTGCTGAACATCCCCTTCACCCAGCGGGGCGCCCGCACGCGCGAATATATTGCCATGATGCAGGCCTTGTGGACGCAGGACTCGCCCCGTTTTTCCGGGAAATTCGTCGAGTTGCAGGAAGACGTCAACGTCCTGCCCCGTCCGCTCCAAAAGCCCCATCCGCCCATCTGGGTTGGGGGAGAATCCAAGCCGGCGTTACGGCGCGTGGCCGCTTTCGGTAATGGCTGGCACTGTGGCCTGGTCCTGCCCGAGCGGATTCCTGGCCTGCTGGAGCAGATCAAGGGACTTATGGATGAAGCCGGTCGCGATTTTAACGAATTGGAGATTACTGCGCTTGCCCTCTCCAATAGGGCCGGCGACAAAGAGCTGGACGAGTATCGCGCCGGCGGCGTTGACGTGCTCTACATGCTGCCGCTGAGCGACGAGACCGATGCCGTTATTGAGGAAATGCGCACTTTTGCGGAGCGAATGAAAAAATCGAATTAAGCAGTTTGCAGAGACGTTCTCAAACAATCCCCTCTCTCAACGTGTGATGCGAATTAAGCTGGGGGGGGTAGTGGGGAACGTGTCGACGTTGGCAACTTCCTGATTGGAAGCTTAGTATTGAACAGTTCAGACCTGTTCGCTGTACTTCCAAAGTCAGACATTGAGGTTGAAGGGAGCCAGCATTTCTTTTGCCTTCTCATAAATGCCAGTTCCCTTCTCAGCGAGTGCAAGGATGTTCTTTGCCTTACCAAGGAATTGATCAATGAGTCCCTCGTTCGGGGGATTTCCGTCTGTTAGCTCCTCTCTCACATTGGTCAAATGGCGGGCTGCGTCCTCTTTGTTCTGTAGCTCACTACGCGTCACAAGTTCAATAAGTTCGCTCAAGCCATCGACTTGTTTATTCTTTTCGGTAAGCGTCGAACCTATGGTTATGGTGCTTCCTTCGATTGAGGCAGTGTTATCCTTGCCCACTGCTGCCCCTGGGGAGCGATCTGCTGAGTAAGTCTCTCTGGCCATTTGTGAACCACCGTGCTCAAGTTGATTGTTGATAATGACCGGAGACGCAGGAAGATAGCTCACGCCACCGGCCTTGAGCGGTGACATTTTAAGCAGCCGTTTATAGAAATCAGCCTCAACTTTGTACATCTCCGCGTTGTTCTTCACCATTGTAAACCGCGCGGTCAGGGCAGCTTTCAGCCTTTCGTGCTCAACACGGTCGATGACAATAGGTAGGTCTTCGAACGTATCAGATTCCTTGAACTTCGTCATGTACTCATCTACGTCTGACTTCACGGTCTCCGTGGAGACTGTGACACCTTGGTCCAAAATCGTGAACCTCAAGCCTATCTTTCCTGGTGGGGTAGTATCAATCGCGATGCTGATTCGATAGCCTTTGAGTCTGGCGAACTCTTCAAATCCTTTGATGGTATCGTGGAACAAACCTTTGTAGTCGTCAGGTACATCAACGAACGCATATCCGCCATAAGGAATTGATGCTCCCGGGTCGGGTGTTTCCACATGAGTGTTCGTGCTGCCGGATTCTGCACCTCTCGCCAACTCCAGCTCCTCTCGCCGTATCTCTAGCTCGGCCCTCCATTTCTCCATCTCGAAATAATCTCGTCGTCGTTGACGTTGCGAAAACCCCCAGGCAAAGACGAGCAGCATAAGCATCGCCATGGGCGGAAAGACCACGTTGAACAAGGAAGCCAAGTCAAAGATTTCAGAAAAAGGGTCCATACTTTACTTGACGAACGTTCGCCAAACTCGTGAGGTAATTTCCAGAACTATCCAAATTTAGCGGAAGCTACAGGCTATATGAATGGGCTCACTGACGCCAGCCGCCGTTCGATTCCGCCATGAGAAGGAGCGCCTATACCGCTCAGTCGTCAAGCCAAGGTTCTCTCCCTCAATCTGCGGGTGGATTATTGACAAGTAAGTATCAAAAGTCAGGGTTTCCCTTTCATCTCTGCGGTCCCCGCGCCTGCGTGACCCCGATCATACTGTCTCGCGTGACCAGTTCGGCGAGCGCTTCCTCGCTCAGGCCCTCGGTTCCGGCCGGGCGCTGCGGGATCACCAAGTAGCGCATATCGGCCGTGCTGTCGTACACGCGGACTTCCATGTCGGACGCTAGCTCCAAGCCAAATTCCTTGAGGACGGTCCGCGGCTCTTTCACCACCCGGGCGCGGTAATTGAGACTTTTATACCAGTCGGGCGGTACACCGAGGAGGGAACGGGGGTAGCAGGAGCACAGGGTACACACCACCACATTGTGGATAGTCGGCGTGTTCTCCACCGCCACCAGCGTACTCCAGGTGTCCACGTCAATGCCCAGCGTGGCAATGGCCGCCTTGGCATCGACCAGCAGGTGTTGCTTAAAGTGCGGATCGACCCAGGCACGCGCAATCACCCGCGCTCCGACTGCGGGAGAGCGGGCATCCATAGCTTCGACCGCCCGTCGAACGTCGTCCGCGCTCAGCAGTCCCTTTTCGATCAGCAGAGCTTGAATGGCTTCTACCCGCTGCTCGTAGTAGGTCAGCTCGGAAGTCTCTTCAAGCGGCAGGTGAGAGTCGGGCGCGTCGTGTTCGTGCATCGCTTACTCCTCGGGAGCTGGCTCCAGCCAGTGTTCATAGATATCGATCAATAACCGGTCGTTCTGACCGAAAGGGGCCGGCTCTGCGGATTCCGCATGTGCCCAGATATGGGTTTGATCGAAACGAACTAGATACAGCGGTTGCTTGGGACGTCCGTCTCCACCATACGCCAGTGTCTCGGGGTTGCGGAACGCGCCGTGGACGGCCTCGATGACGCCAATTTTTCCTTGAATATAAGTCGGCGTCCGGTAATGACCCGGCGGGCTGGCGACTCGGATACGCACCCGATCTCCAGGCTGATACTGCATCGTCCGTTCCTAGTAGGCCGATAGTCCGCCGTCAACCGGTACGATCGCGCCGGTCATCATGCGGGCTTCGTCCGAGGCCAGAAAGAGTGCTACCCGGGCAATATCTTCAGGCTCGCCCACCGAGAACGGATACTTCTTTAGTTGAGATTCCAGGTTGACGACACCGGACTGGCCGGCCGTCTGCGGCCTGTCTACGCCCAGGCGTTGCCGTACCCGGTCGGTCATGATCACGCCCGGACAGATCGCGTTGGCGCGAATCTTGTCCTTGGCATACGTCCCGGCCAGCACCTGGGTAAAAGCAATGACGCCACCCTTGGCGGCGGTGTAGACATGAATCGGAAACGATCCGCGCAAAGCGACGACGGAGGACATATTGACAATCGCGCCACCACCAGCCTTGATGAGTTCGGGAATCCCGTGCCGGCAGCACAGGAACGGGCCGAGCAAATCGAGCGACTGGGTATGCTGCCAGACCGACATATCTACCTCGGTCACCGTCTTGTCTTCAGCAATCGATCCACCCGCACAGTTATACAGAATATCGAGCTTGTCATAGCGCGCCACCGTTTGGCGGATCGCGTTTTTCACACTCTCCTCGATGGTGACATCGGTTTCTATGAAAACCGCCTCTCCACCAGCGTCACGGACCAGGCGTTCGGTTTCGCGGCCAAGCTCGGGCTTAAGTTCGGCAATGGCGACCTTTGCCCCCTCTTGGGTAAAAATCCGGGCGGCGGAACGGGCAATGCCTGAACCCGCCCCGGTAATGAATGCGACTTTACCATCGAGGCGTCCCATCTCTTCCTCCTTTCAAGCCGGACTTCACTCAGTCGGGCCTACCTTTCGCTGCTCCACAATCTGTTCCGCCTTGCGGTCAATCTCAGCTTTGGTCAGGACATTCTTTTCAATCAGGAGCGCTTCAATCGCGCTGATCCAGCGTTCGTAATACCCCATGGTTTCATACGCCTCGGGCGGTAGACCTTCGATCGCCCGCCGTAGCTCATCGACCCGGATCACGCGCCGGTCCGCACTGCTCAGCAGCACGAGTAAGGCATCGGTCCGTTTCTCCCAGAACGACAGTTCATGTTCTGCCTTGTTGATAGGCCCGGCATCAGGCCAGCCTCCGCGGTCATGTACCCCCGGCATGCAACCATCCTTCCTTTTTTTGGGCGGGTCTTTGTATCCTTCTGCCTTAAAAGCCGTGCAAATGGAAGCACTGAAACGGAGTTTGTCTTCCCTTTTGGGCTCGGTTATAGTCGGCCCCATGCTGAAAGCCGGCGGTATCACCATTCACTTTTTGAACGACGGGCTGTGGTGGGATGACGGCGGCGCGCAGTTCGGCATTGTCCCGCGTGAAATCTGGCAACGGGAAAAGCAACCCAACCAACGCGGGCGCATTACCATGAGTCTGACCTGCCCGCTGATTGTGACCCGGAGTGAACTCATACTCGTTGACACCGGCATCGGGAATCGGCTGAGTGCGCGCGAGCAACAATTTTTTACACCCCGGCGCGGAAGCGGTCTCACTGGCCAACTCCGCGTCCTCGGCTACGCACCGGAAGACGTGACTCACGTCGTGCTGAGCCATCTCCATTTTGATCATCTGGGCGGCGTCATTGACAAAGCGGACGACGGCACGATCACACCAGCTTTTCCCAACGCCCGTGTGGTTCTGCAACGGGCGGAGTGGGAGTTGGCCACCCAGCCGCCGGACGAACGTATTGCCGCGGCCTACCGGCACGCCCCGGAATGCCTGGAGCCGCTGGCGAACATGATCCTCATCGACGGGGATACGACGCTGACCGCCCACGTTCGCACAACCGTCTCAGGCGGCCATACCAGCCCGCACCAGTGCGTCATTGTTGAAACAGCTGGAACCGGCTTGATTCACTTCGCCGATATTGTGCCGACGACTGCGCACCTGCGTCTCGCCTGGAACGCCGCGTATGACACTGACCCGTTAGGGACGATCGCCGCGAAAAAACGGCTCTACGCCGAGGCCAGACAGAAAAATTTATGGGTTTCGTTTTCTCACGACGACGTGGTCGCCGCCGGACGTTTTTCGAACGAAACGGGGAAAACCCCGACGCTGGCGGAGACGATTCCCATCGCCCCTCCCAGCGAAACATAGACTGCCTATTCAACCGAGAGTTCGACGCGGCGATTTATGGCTCTGCCTTCCGGATTGTCCGAGCCATCGTCTCTGGCATTGGGCGCCAGGGGCTCGATTTCTCCTCGCCCCACGACTCGGAGACGGTCGGCGGCAACCCCACTCTCCACCAAATAGTCCCGTACCGCTGCCGCCCGATCGCGAGAGAGTCTCAGGTTAGACGGCTCGGAGCCAACCGCATCAGCGTAGCCTTCAATCAGGACGGATAGCGTCGGGTTATCGTTGAGAATACGAACCGTTTCATTCAGTTCCGGCAGGAATTCCGGTCGGATCGTTCGGTCGTTAAAAGCAAAAGGAATTCCTTGCAGGACGATATCCTTTGGAACTGCTTCACCCTTTGGAACTGCTTCGTCTTTTTCTACGGAAGGCGGTGGAGGTGAGGGAGGCCGGACCGGCTGGGGATTCGCGTCTTGCTCGGGCGCCTCCTGCGCGTCCGCCGTCTCTGCCACACGGCCGTGCTCACCGGAGTCGTCCTTGGCATCATAGAGCAGCATTCCTGTCGCGCCAACAAGCAGCACTACCCCAACGAGGACAGACACGCGCCAGTACGCGAGAATAAAAGCAGGAGAGAAACCCGCGAACAGTCCAATCGAGTACGGCACCAGGAAAGACCAATTGGCGGTGAGGACAGCGAGAAGTCCAGCGGTGACGACGGTTCCGAAGAGGATGGCCAGAAACTTTTGCGCAGCGCGAACGGACGTGGGCCGAGCGGCTTCCAGACGACGATTGGGGCGTTTGCGGACACCTTGGAGGGATCGAGCAACCCTCGCCATCCACCGGACGTTCAGTTGCAGCCAGACTTGGCCGTGGATCATTCCCCAGACGAACCCACATAGAACGGCAGCAAGCGCGACAAGCACAACAATACTATAGCGTCTCCATTCTCAAACGCTAGAGCGAGGGCCAGACTATTCCCACCCCGGCAGGTCAGTGAGACGACAAGACGAGATACTGCTGCTCAGACTCGCTCCACTTGTTGCGGGGCGTCCGAACACGCTAGGCTGGGACGCCTTGCGCACCGAACAGGTGTGTCTATTGGCCCGCAGTGCAGCACATCGTATGGATACACCTTCCTTGACCCCCGCTTCGGACCGAAAACCGCACGTCTTCTACGGCTGGCGGTTGGTCGCGCTCAGCGGCTTCATCATGATGCTGGCCCATGTCCCTCTGTTCCACGCCATGGGTGTATGGGCCGTGGCCCTGGAACGAGAGTTTGGCTGGAGTCGGACCCAGCTCGGCCTGGCCCTGACGTTTACCCGCATTGAGGGCGGCCTGATGGGCCCGGTCGAGGGGTATCTGACCGATCGTCTCGGCACGCGCCGTATGGTCCTCATGGGTCTTTTTTTTCTTGCCACCGGCTTCCTGCTGTTGAGTCAGGTTGACGGCCTGTGGATGTTTTACACCGCCTATGTCGTCATGGCGGTCGGCCAGGGGTTCGGCGGCTGGCTGCCGCTGATGACAATGCTGAACCACTGGTTTGTCCGACGCCGGGCGAGTGCGATCGGCTGGGCCAATGTCGGCAGTCGCCTGGGGGCATTATTCCTCGTCCCGGCGATTGCCTGGGCCATTGATCCCGACTATGAGCGTCTCGGCTGGCGGATGACCGCCCTGCTGCTGGCAGCCTTTACCCTTGTTGTTGCGGTCCCGCTGACGCGGCTCATCCGTGACCGACCGCAGGACTATGACCTGCTGCCCGATGGCGGGCCAATACGACAAACAGACGAAACCCGAAGCGCACAACGTTCAGCGGTATCCCAGCCCATCAGCCCAGTCTCCAGTCCCGACCTGACTGCCGCCCAGGCACTCAGAACACCCGCCTTTTGGCTCATTTCCTTTGGCCACGGCTTTACCTCCATGGTGCTCCTGGCCATCATGGCCCATTTGGGACTGCTTATGGAGGATGCAGGCTTTTCGGTTCAGACAACAGCCTTGCTCGTCTCTGTGTACACCGCTGTTTCCATGGTCTTTCAGCTCGTAGGCGGTTATGTCGGCGACCGCATGCCCAAACGCATCGCCCTGTTTATCTTCTCTACCCTCCAAGGGGCTGGCGTGGTCGTGCTGACCTTCTCGACTTCGACCCCCATGCTCTTCCTGTTTGCCGTCCTCTTTGGCATCGGGTTCGGTGGACGGAACCCGCTTACGGTTGCGATTCGGGGCGACTATTTTGGCCAAACGTCTTTTGGCAGGATACTCGGGCTGTCCACTGTCCCGATGAACATCCTCATGCTGGTCGCACCGCCCTTTGCCGGTTGGATGCGTGATGTCCGGGGGGATTACATCCTGGCTTTTTGGGTTTTGGCGGTGTGCAGCTTCCTTGGTGGTCTCTGCTTTCTGTTCGCCAAGAATCCCAGACCGGCACCACCCGCCCAATGAGAATTGACAGACATATTCACGTCCTCCTAGAATATGAGCCCTGAGAGTCTTTCTTATAATCAGCTTCCGCGAAGACTCCGAGGGAGGATCTCATTATGAGTACGCCGATTACCCTACTCACGCTGTCTCACCAGTATGGCAGCGGGGGAAGCCTGATTGCCCGCGATCTGGGACAACGCCTCAACTGGAAAGTCTGGGACAAGGAAATTGTCCAAACCATTGCCTCCCAACAACATGTCTCTGAGGATTATATTGAAACCAAAGACGAACGCGTGGGTTCGTTTATCGAACGCGTCGTCGAATCATTTGGCGTCGGCGGTTTTGAAAGCGCGTATAACATTCCGCCACCGCTGCGTCTCAAAGACAGCCAACTCGCGCGCCTGACTCGCAAGCTGATCGAACAGGTGGCGCAGGAGGGCAGCGCCATTATTGTCGGACGCGGGGGAAACTGCATTCTGGCCAACAGACCCCAGACCCTGCATGTTTTTGTGTTTGCCGCGCTCGATGCCCGCATTGAGCGCGTGATGAACGTAGAGGGCCTCACCACGGACGAGGCCAAGCGACGCATCACCGGAATGGATAAACTGCGAACAGATTACGTCCACAAGTGCTACCAGGCGGACTGGCGCGATGCGGACGGGTATAATCTCCAACTCGACTCAAGCGTGTGGGGCGAGACGGGAACCGCAGATTTCATTCTCCAGGCTCTGGAACAGCATACCGGGCCTGTTCGGAGCTGAGCTAGGGGTATCAGTATGACACCGATGACTCCGATCATTGCCAATATTCACTTTCCTTTTAGTCTGATGAACGCCGCTGGGGCATTATCGACCACGCGAGCAGAGTTGCTCGCCCAGGCCCATTCGGAAAGCGGTGCTGTCGTCACCAAGTCGATTACACCAACGTCGTTTCTTGACCCTGGAGCACAATGTGGCCTGGAAAACCCCGGAACCGACTACTACGTTGAGGTCATTCCGGAACTGCGTCAGTGGAGCAAGCCGGTGATTGCCAGTGTTGCCGGTCTCACCATCGAAGAGTTCGTTCAGGTTGCGCAGACACTGACGCAAGCCGGTGCGGACCTGATTGAGATTAATCTGAACGATCCGCATGTGCATGCCTACGTGAATCCGTTTCAGTCTGTCGAACGCTTGGACGAGGTCGTTTCAGCGCTTCGCAGACAGATTGCCGCTCCGCTTGCCATCAAGCTCCCGGCTACGGTTCCACTCACACTTTCGGATGTCGCACACGCCTTGGTCCGAAATAATATTCCCGTTGTCATGTGTCACAACACAGGGGCGAACGGTGGTCCGTCTCAGGCTCAGGCCGTCCTTGAGGCGACGGAGGGAAGACTCGATATTATCGGCGTAGGTGGCGTCTCAACCGGTGCGCAAGCGCTCGCCATTCTCCAACAGGGCGTGAAGGCCATTCAGGTCGGCTCGGCGGTCGTCAAGGAAGGCGTAGGAGTATTCGCACGACTGAAGCACGAACTGGAGGAGTTAATAGGGGCGGAGACTGCAAAGCTGGCATCCTAATGGTGGAAGGCGTATCTTGTAGGCTGACCTGAGGAAGAAGCTCAACGGTTTTTCTGATCGTGAGTCATTCTCCAGAATAGAAATGCAACGCTTACGAGGATAGTCATTCCACCAGCAAAGGCGATCCATTCATAGGCACTCATGCTTAGGTTTCCTGTACTCCTGTAAAGAGTTTCCTGATTCTTTTATTCTGTCTCCAAGCTCCGGCTATAAGAATAACTGTAACAAAGGTGCCTGCCCAGGCCAAGAGAAGTTTTAGTGGAGTTAGTGTTCCCAAGAACAAGCCAATCGATCCTCCCCCTATGGCCAACGTGAAAAGAGCGATAAGCTTTAATAGCTCCGTCTCATATTTAATTTGCTCCGTATTACTCTCGGCCATAAGAGTTTCCTCACAGTAAAAAGGCGATCTGTTCTAAAAAACTCCGGGTCCGTGGAGCATCGTCTTCATTCGGCATGTCCTGTAACTGCTCCGCCAGCTTCCGCATATCCTCTACGGTATCCACATCGTACCAGCGTGGGATCAGACGCACATTCAGGTTATGCAAGCGAGCCTGTTGCAAGGTCTGCTGCATGACCTTTTCCGTACTCCACTCGATATGCTCAAACAGTGCCGGCAGCCCTGCATGGCCGGCCTGTGCACCGATACAGTAATAGCCGCCGTCACTACTCGGTCCGAGGACGGCATCACAGTCCGGATTCTTCAGCAGGTCGAAGGCCGAACGGAGATAGGCGAGTGGCACGGAGGGAATATCACTCCCCATGATCGCCACCCGTGTCGCTGCTCCCTCGAACAGATCAATAAAGATATTCAGCTCACGCTCACCAAGATCCGTGCCCCGTTGCGGCAGATAGCAGACGGAGGCAGGCAGCAGCGCACGAAAGCGCGGCTCGCTATCAGCCGGGGTAAAGGCGACCCAGACCTGTACCTCTTCGAGCCGGGATACCCGTTCAACCGTATCAAGGAGAAAGCAACGCGCCAGTTCCGCGGCCTGGTCGGGCCGGAGCGGCGGACAGAGGCGTGTCTTGACCTGTCCGGGCAGGGGCCATTTGGCAAAGATCACCAGCGCGTTGGCAGCCATGCTGGGGGGTGTAGCGTGGATCGCTGTGGGGGGCAAACATGCTTGCCGTAGGGAAATATTTCGAGCAGGCTTCAGGTTGCGGATTTCCAAAATTCGGGTGCCACTTTCGCTCAAAACCTGAGAAATCGTGAAATATTTCATGCCGATTTTGGCCGAAATCGCGAAAAGTCGTGTTTGGGCAAGTAGTTAGCGATTTTTCATGATTTTTCACGCCTTAATCACCCCTTAAATGATGCTTCAGAGGGGTCTTTTGGGGGCGATTTGAGGGGAGTATGAGGGGGCGATTTTGGGACGGCGTATTACATGAAGAACGCCCCACAGAGGAAGCCGAAAAGCCAGAGTAGAGTGGCGGTTTCCATATTTCATGCACCGTGAAATTTCATGAAAAGTGAAATTTTTAGTGCCCTCTCGTGCAACTCGGGCAGGGGCAAAATGGGGGGCTGGTGGCGCGGCTGTGCAGCTAGGCGCGGCGGGTTTCCCAGGAGCCCAAAAGCGCCTTTTTCCGCGCGCGCCACTCGCCGCTTTGAGGCTCAATTCTGGCGGAAACTTCGGAAGCGGTTGCCTGCGTCGGAGTTTGAGCGCGTGCGTGAATCGGCCAAAGTCATGAAAAGGGAAAAACGGCGGCGGCTTCGTGGGCCTGGCTAGCTACATAATTCCCTCACGCGGCCTGGTCGGGCCAGAGCGGCGGACAGAGGCGCGTCTTGACCTGTCCGGGCAGGGACCATTTGGCAAAGATCACCAGCGCGTTGGCAACCATGCTGGGGGGTGTAGCGTGGTCGCTGTGGGGGGCAAATGGGGATACGGAAAACCCGCTTGTCATTGGCAAAGGGCCTTCTAGCCTCTGGATGCCGGCTCACGTCCGGCATGACGAGCGCGCAACGGCATGGCGGGGACCTATCGTGAAACGCTCTAACGAGACATACCGACCCCAATAAGCTACCCTACAATTCAAGGGGCGCGTGGAATGACGAAAAACACCCTCTACTACGGCGACAACCTGGATGTCTTACGGCGCTATATCCAAGATGAGTCCGTAGACTTGGTATACCTCGATCCACCCTTCAAGAGCGACTCGGACTACAACGTCCTGTTTGCCGAACAGGACGGATCACGAGCTGCTGCTCAGATCAAGGCGTTCGGCGACATGTGGCAATGGGACGAAGCATCGGCCCAAGCCTATCAAGAAGTGGTTGAGACCGGTGGGCAGGTGTCGCAGGTGCTGCAATCGTTTCGCGGCTTTCTTGGCGACAATGACATGCTGGCCTATCTCGCCATGATGGCACCCCGCCTAGTGGAACTTCGTCGGGCGCTGAAGTCCACCGGCAGCTTGTACCTCCACTGTGATCCGACCGCTTCGCATTATCTCAAGCTGCTATTGGACGCTGTATTCGGCCCGGTTAATTTCAGGGCCGAGATTGTGTGGAAGCGGACCAGCGCGCATAGTAGCGCTAAACGCCCTGGCCCTGTCCACGATGTGATTTTGCTCTACTCAGCAGGGGATAGATACACCTGGAATCCGCAATATCAAGACTATGACGATGAATACATAGAACAACGATTCCGAAAAGATGAACGAGGCCGCTGGTTTAAGGATGGAGACGCCACAGGCGCAGGGACACGGGACGGAGAGACAGGGAAACCTTGGCGAGGATTCAACCCGACTGATAAAGGGCGCCATTGGGCGAATCCTCCTGCAAAGATGGATGAGTTAGACGCTGCGGGGGATATATACTGGCCGAAAAAGGAGGGTGGATGGCCACGCCTCAAACAGTATCTTGATGAAATGCCAGGGGTGCTGTTGCAAGACCTGTGGACCGATATCCCGCCGATCAACTCACAAGCCAAAGAGCGCCTCCGCTACCCGACCCAAAAGCCGGAAGCGCTACTGGAACGAATCATCGAATCCAGCAGCAATGAAGGCGACGTTGTTTTAGACCCCTTCTGCGGTTGTGGGACGGCCATTGCCGCCGCCCAGAAATTACAACGGTCCTGGATCGGGATTGACATCACTCATCTTGCCATTGGTCTTATCAAGCATCGTTTGCGAGACACGTTTGGCGATGACATCACCCAAAGCTACGAAGTGATCGGTGAGCCGGTGTCCCTCCCGGACGCGGCAGTCTTGGGCAAGGATGATCCCTTTCAGTTCCAGTGGTGGGCCTTGGGGCTAGTGGGCGCTCGCCCCGTTGAGCAGAAGAAAGGCGCGGATCAAGGCATCGACGGACGGCTGTATTTTCATGATGACGTGGCCGGCGCGAAAACCAAGCAAATCATCTTTTCTGTCAAGGCCGGTCGGACTTCCGTTCCCCATGTGCGAGATTTACGTGGGGTCATCGAGCGGGAGAATGCGGAAATCGGGGTTCTGTTATCACTCCAGGAACCAACCAAGCCCATGCGGACAGAGGCGATGGGGGCAGGCTTTTACGAGTCCCCGTGGGGAACGCGGCACCCACGGATTCAACTCTTGACGGTAACGGATTTGCTGCTCGGCAAAGGCGTCAATCGGCCAACCCAGCACGGTAATGTCACCTTCAAAAAAGCGCCTAAGCATACACGAGAGACTGGGCAACAGGGGGGATTGTTCAAGAAGTGAAGGGGCGAGGTTGATCTCATAGGACTTCAAAGTATTGTGGTAGGGGTGATAGTTGAGAGGGGCACGCTGACAGGCTGCTACCGTTCTCGTCACTGATTCGGTCGACACGGCTCGACTCTTTAAGGAGGTAACACTATGGAGATTTTGAAACTATTCGTCCAGTTTTTAACTTTACTAGCCATCACAGGTTCCGGGTATTTTGTCTATCAGCAACTCGCAGTTATGAATAGGCACGCCACGATAGCGAACAAACAGGCCGAGGCAGCAAATAAACAAGCCGAGCTAACTGCTAAACAGGATGCATTGAATCGGATTGTGGCAACGAAGGCGTCCATACAAGAGGTCAACAAACTTATATTCCAATACCCGGACTTTTTTATCCCGCTCCTATATCCCCAGCTTGTGAAAGAACACGGTGAAAAAAAGGGTATTGAACAAGGGAAACAATTAACGAGCGCATATACGAGCTTAAACGCGTTAGAGACGCTCTATCACATGCGTACAGCAGGACGAGAGAAAGAAGACCCTGTCCTGGATGAGGTTAGAGGTTTCATCAGAGCTTACATCAGAGCGGACAATACCATCGCCGAACTGTGGAGGCAAAAGCCCTATCGCGCTGCTTTCCATGAGAATTTTCAAACGGAGGTAACTGATGCCTTGATCACTGTGCTGGGGGAGGATGCAGTAGAGCGGTGATATAGCCGTGGGGCGTATTAGCGAAGCGTAATCTGACGCCTCCTGCGATTGTCTGCCTTCTCTCGAACAACCCCCCTTGCCAGGAAGGCTATCTTTGTCCCCGCGCAGGTGGAAACTCGTCCGGTACTCACGAATCCGCTCCGTCCGTGAAATCCCGGATGTTGGATTCCTGTTTTCACAGAAATGACGGAGGGAGCCGGCGACACAAAGTCGTCTATTGCTCTCGCCACTAACCACCCCTCCCCTCTTTCGCTTGACACTCTCCGAGCCCCTCAGTATCGTTTCGTCCACATGGGCGCTGCCGAGGAAATCGTTGCCATCGTTGATGAAAACAATATTGTGGTGGACTCCGCGCCGCGGAAGGAAATGCGCGCCAAGGCCCTGCCCCATCGGGCCACGTATGTGCTGGTCTTCAACTCGCGCGGCCAACTCTACCTCCAGAAACGGACCCTGACCAAGGATGTCTTTCCCGGTTATTACGACCCGGCCGCGGGTGGAGTCGTGCTAGCGGGCGAAGAATATGAGCAGGGGGCTCTCCGCGAGGTTGAAGAAGAGATGGGTGTCCGAGGCGTGCCCTTGACGCCGCTTTTTCGGTTTTACCATCAGGATGCGCACAACCGGGTGTGGGGTGCGGCCTTCTCGTGCGTATACGATGGCGCAATCGTTCTACAGGAAGAAGAAGTCGAGAGTGGCGCGTTCATGTCCGCACCTGATATTCTGCACATGGCCCAGACCGAGCCTTTTACACCCGATGGCCTGTACGTGTTGCAGCGCTATCTGGCTGAGTGCCGGACACAGGACGGGGCATGAAATTCGGACTGATTTTCACCCTCCAGGACCCACCCCACGGAGAGCATCTGTCCCGGCTCTACGACGAGGTGTTTGCCCAGGCGGCCCTGGCCGAGGAGGCCGGCTTTGAGCTGTTTCTCGTACCGGAACATCACCAGATGCCGGACGGCTATATGCCGGCGCCCCTCACCTTTGCCGCGGCGCTGGCGGCGCATACCAAGCGCGCGCAGATCGGCACGGGCATCCTGCAACTCCCGCTGTACCACCCGCTGCATGTCGCTGAGCAAATTGCCGTGATCGACACGATTGCCAAAGGGCGCTTTATCCTTGGCGCTGGTTTGGGTCTGGTTGAGCACGAATTCAACGCCTTTGAGATTCCGCTGTCTGCCGCGGCAACGCGCTTTACCGAATCGGTCGAGATTCTCCGACATGCCTGGAGCGGTCAGACGTTTTCTTATCACGGCCAGCATTTCAATTTTGACGAGGTTACCATTACCCCCCGGCCCGTACGCCAGCCGCCGATTTGGGTCGGCGCCATGTCGACGATTACGCTTACGCGTGCCGGCCGGATTGGCGACGGCTGGCTGTCAGACCCGCTCCATCACTTCGATGTGATGCGGGCCTGGTCCGAGATGTACCGGGCCGCGGCGCAGCGGGCGGGAAATCCGCGGGTGGACATTGCCCTGCTGCGGAATGCCTGGGTCGGCGACAGCCAAGCCGAGATTGAGCGGATCTGGTGGCCACACGTCAAGGACTATCATCTTTTTTACCTGCGGCTGGGCTTTTTCTCCTCGGGCCGATTTAACGCCAAGTGGGAACCCTGGGTGAAGGAGATCACCTCGGACGCCGAATGGACCTTCGAGCGGGTCGCGCCGAATCGATTGATCTATGGCACGCCGGAGCAGGTCGTGACCGAACTCAAACGCTACGAGCAGGCCACAGGCTGCCAATACATAATTCTCATGCTGCGCTGCCCGAGCGGTCCCAGCCACGCACAGACCATGCGCTGTATTGAGCGCTTCGGTACAAATGTCTTGCCGCACTTTGCATAAGGGAGGGAAATACACTATGCCGAACGGACACGGATTCATTGACAGTGATGCCCATATTATCGAACCCGAAGATATGTTCGAGAAATATCTGGATACCAGATATCGCTCGGCCATGCCCAAGGCGTGGGCCAATTACCGCGGGGAGCCGCTCGGCTTTGGTTTTGAGGTCAGAATCCCCAACCCGGCCGGGGGCGAATATCTGATGCCGTTCGGACGCGACCCGCTGCGGGACCCCGCCCAGGCCGATGGCAAGCCGCATAGCGGAGCGCAAGAGGCTGGCGAGCGGGTTTTTCTTCCGGGGCATGATGAAGCCTACGCCCAATACGCCGAGCAGGACTTCCCGCCTGAGATCTACCCGGAGGTCATGCAGCGGGTCGGCATCGACTATATGGTCGTCTATCCTTCCATCGGTCTCCTGTCGGTGACGGTCCCAAATTTGGCGGCCGACACGGCCGCAGCCTATCGTCGGGCGTATAACAACTGGCTGGCCGACTTTTGTGCGGCTGCCGGGGGACGGGTGTTCGGTGCCGCTTCCATCGACCTGCGGGATGCGCAGGAGGCCGCTCGGGAAGTCCGTCGATGCGTCACGGAGTTTCACTTCAAGGCGGTTCATATTAATCCCGTCCCGGTGTGTGAACACCGCTTATACGACGCGTTTTATGAGCCGCTGTGGGAGACGCTTGAGGAGTTGGACGTGCCGCTCGCCGTTCATACCGGCAACGGCACGGCCGCAGATGAGATGCTGTACTATTACCTGCCCCGGTTACGCTCCGCCCAGACCACCGTGGCCTTTACGATTGGGAATATGCTGGCCAGCACGGCGCTGATCATGGGTGGGGTACTGGAGCGTCATCCTCGGCTGCGCGTCGTGCATCTGGAGTCGGGCGCAGGCTGGGCCGCATTTTGGCTTGACCGCTTGGGTGCCGGCGTACAGGGGGGCTTTCGCTGCCTTGCCATCGAAGGACTCAGCATGCCGCCGGTCGAATATTTCAAGCGCCAGTGCTATATCTCAGCCGATCCTGACGATCCCGGTATTCGACAAGTCATTGACGCCATCGGCGATAATAATATCGTCACCGCAACCGACTTCGCCCACCCTGAGGGCCGGCAGTACGCCTGGGCGGTCAAGGAGATGATGGCCCTGCCGGGCGTGTCAGATGACAGTAAGCGCAAGATCATGTGGGATAACGCTTTGCGGCTGTATCCCATTCAGCCTGACGCATAAGGAGGACGGTCATGGGCGAACTCACGCGGCTATCCGCAACAGCAGCAGCAAAAGACCTGACCAGTGCCATTGAGCGTGATGGCGCGGTTGTCGTTGAAAATCTCATCGATGCAGGGCAGGTGCAGGCGACCCTGGATGATTTGGTGCCGCACATCGAGGCCACCCCCACCAGCCGGGATGACTTTGCCGGCTATCAGACCACGCGCACGGGCGCTCTGGTGGCGCGCTCTCCGGCCTGCCGCGCGCTCGTTATGCACCCCAGCATCATCGAGACCTGCAACGAGTTCCTGCTGCCCAACTGCAATCGCTATCAGCTCCATCTGACCCAGGTTATCCGCCTGATGCCCGGACAAAAGAAACAGCCCTTGCACCGTGATCGTCTGGTCTGGGGCGATTATTTGCAGGGGGTTGAGCCCCAGCTCAGCACGCTGTGGGCGCTGACGGATTTCACCTATGAAAACGGTGCCACCCAGGTTGTGCTGGGCAGTCCGGCCTGGCCCAAGGGCCGAGAGGCAAAAGCGGAAGAAATCAGCCATGCGGAAATGCCCCGGGGCTCGGTCCTGGTCTATTCCGGAACCGTTTTGCACGCCGGTGGGGCAAATAACAGCGCCGCCGACCGGGTCGGACTGAATATCACCTACTCACTCGGCTGGCTGCGGCAGGAAGAAAATCAGTATCTCTCCTGCCCGCCGGAGATCGCCAAGGATTTGGATCCCGCCCTCCAGGAACTTCTCGGCTATACCATGATGAGTTACGCCCTGGGCTACTTCACCCCACCCGACCCGGCCCAGGGAGAATCGAGCCTCCGGCCGCCGGAATTCGCCCTCGGTCGCCGTCCGCGAAAAGACAGGCGCAAACTTGAGCTCCCGGCATCTTAGGCGGTCTTTATTTTTGAGATGCCCTTGAGGCTGAGGTAGACGAGGAGGGCAGCACTGAAGCCGGGAATGCTCTCGTTGATATACGCGTTCAAGTCCAACAGATTCCAGGCGACGACAGTGGTCCCCCCGCCCAGGGCGACAAGCAAGGCGCCCCATTCGGAAATCGTGTCGTTGAGGAGGCGTAGAACCAGCACGCTGCCAATAGACGTGCCCAGACCCGCATACGCAAAGGCGACCAGCGAAAAGATATTCTGTTCGGCAAACAGGGCCAGAAGCGTCGCCGCAAAGGCCACGCTGACCGTGCCGACCTTGGCCTGAAAGAGAGATTGCTTCGGCGGTTCGGGCAGGTCGCGCATCAGGGAGGCCGAGCAGCTCAGGATTTGCGAGTCGGCGGTGGACAGGGTGGAAGAAAAGGCACCCGCCAGCACAAAGCCCACGGCCAGCGGAGGCAGCATCTCTTTCGCCGACAAAAAGAGGGCCAATTCTGGCTCGAAAGCGCTCATGTCTTGCAGGATCACGCGGGTGCTCAGTCCCACCAACGTGAACAGGATAATAAAGAGCGCTTCAAAGGTGTAGTTGGCGATAATGAATTTTTTGGTGTCCTGGACGTTTTTCAAAGCCATGGCGCGAATGAGGATGTGAGGCTGGCCGAGGACGCAGAGGCCAAAACCCAAGGAGCCAAAGCAGAAGAGCATCCAGCCGGTATAGCCGCCAATGGAGAGATTCTGAGGGATCAGGTCGGTGCCCGGCGCGGTCGCGTGAAAGCTGGCCACCAGGTTAGCCACCCCGCCTGCCTTGACCACGGCCATGACCAGGATAAGGAGCAGGCTCAGGGTCATCATGATGATCTGAGCGCTGTCCGTCCAGATGGAAGCGCGGATGCCCCCGGCCCAACAATAGAAGAGAATAATGGCCGTACTCAGCAGAATGCCGACGTACAGCGGTTGACCCAGGGCGACTTCGAGAGCCATGCCGCCCGCCTTCAGTTGGGCCGCGGCGTAGAAGCTGAGAAAAAACAGGGTCAGGAGACCGATAAAGCGACGCAGCAGGACGCGATTTTCTCCGTTCCAGAAGGTGAGCAGTTCGCCGATGCTCAGAGCCCAGCCGCCGCTGTTCATATATTGCAAGCGGTAGACGGTCAGGGCGTAGACGAGAAAGTGACCCAACAGCAGGCCCAGGCCCAGCCAGATGACCATGGTTCCGTTGAGGTAGGCCGCCCCCATGAAACCGGCAAAAATAAACCCGCTGTATTTACTGGCGCTGCTGGAAAAGGCCAGGCTGTAGGGAGAGATGGTCTGGCTGGCCAGAAAATAGTCCTCTTCCGATTGCTGGCTCTCGCGGACGGCAAAAAAACCAACCAGACAGGTGAGGCCGAGCAGAAAGAAGAGGAAGCCGAAGAGCATAACGAATAGTGCTGCTATGGCATAACATGCGGCCTGTCAACGGAGTTTCTCAGCGCGGAGAGCGGCATTATCCGTTCAGCGGTCGCACGCTAGTTGCCTCAGACCGGTGGCGTGCCAGAGTGTTATCTGATAGCTGACTCTCGATTTGTCCGCTCCCCAGGCAGACAAAAGTTCTTTGGAGAAGTCCACTATGAGCGACTCAGTATCGCAGCCCGTTTACCCTCCGGTCTATCCGCATGATCCGATTGAGGAGATTGCCCAAGACGTTTTCATGGTCCGGGGCAGTCTCAGAATGAACGCTCTTCTCCGGATCTCACGCAACATGGCCGTCATCCGCCACGACAGTGAGCTGACTCTGGTCAACCCGATCCGGTTACATGCTGCCGAGGAAGAGAAACTCCAGACACTAGGGACGATAAGGCGTATCATGCGTCTCGGTCCGATGCATGGCGTCGATGACCCGTATTACGTCAATCGGTTCAAGGCGGAATTCTGGTGTCAGCCCGGTGGCACTATCTATACCCAGCCCGACATTGATGTCGAAATGCGGCCCGACGGCCCGCTCCCCTTTCCAGACGCAGAGTTGTTCTGTTTCAATGGCACGTCGCAACCCGAGTCGGCGCTCGTGCTGCAACGCGGGAACGGCTTGCTCCTCACCTGCGACGCGATCCAGCATTACGACGATTATAAACACAACAATCTGCCGGCCCGTCTGATGTTGCCGTTAATCGGCTTTCCAAAAACCACCCTGGTCGGCCCTATTTGGCTGAAGCGCCTGACACCCGCGGGGGCATCGCTCAGGCAGGAATTCGAGCGGCTGCTAACCCAGGACTTCGATGTACTCCTGAGCGCCCACGGCAGTTTTCTGGCCCACGGGGCGAAGGCGGCGGTACGGGCAGCTATTGAGCGCGCCTTTCCGGGCGGATAAGGATTGCCGCGCCCAAGCCCGGCTCTCCACGGCGATTAGCGTTGTCGTGACGCTCTCGCTAAACGACGGGTCGTATCCTTATAGATGCTTGCGCGTGAGCCTATGGCACTCACTTCGAGAATCGTTCGGGTTGCCCGATAGATAATCCGAACGCGCCCAACGCGAAAACTCCACCATCCTGAGAGTTCACGCCGTAAAGGCTTTCCGGCTGACGGATTCACCCGGAGGGTGTCCAACCCCGCCCGGATGCGCTGCTTGAGTTGCGGATGCATGATCCGGATAGCGACGTGTACCTCACGCGGCAGTCGCACCCGACGTACGCTAGGACTCATCGGCAAAGAGTTGGTTGAGGTCTGTATCCGTCAGTAGCTTACCGCGTTCCTGTTTAAGCTGCTGCATTCCGGTGTGGATCTCTTTGACCAGTTCCTGGTCCGACAGGACGGCAAGGGTCTCCTGCCAGCTCTCAAACTCCTCGTAGCTCACCAGGACAGCAGTCGCCTGCCCGTTTTTGGTGATCGTGACCTCTTCGTCGGTGGCCGTAACGTCGGCCACGAGTTGGCTCAGCTTTGCCTTGACTTCAGCTAGCGGCAGGATACGCATACAGGCCTCCAGTAGTCCGAATTCAGACTATCCGAGGCCTGGAAGACTTGCAACCTAAACGGACAAGGCTGCGCCCTGACCGTTTACGAATCGGGCAGGAGCGTATACGCCCGCTCGGCGTACGGGAAGTCTTCCAATTCAAAATTGGGCTGTTCGTAGGGCAGGTGACGGTTGATATAATAGGCGCGAATCTCGGCGATTTTATCTCCGCGAAAAACATACCACTCCGCCCCGCGCATGGCCTCGACCGTGCCGGTTGGTGGCGTCCAGGTCATCGTCCACTCGATCACACATTCATCCCCTTGGACGATGGCATGATCACAGCTCCACGTCGCCCGAATGCGTGGCTGCATCTTGGCCCAATAGGTCGCGAGTGCTTGTGCCCCGCGGATGGGGGCATGATGCGTAAAGTAGTGGACCACGTCGGCAGTAAAGGTCGATTGCATGAGTTCCACGTCCGCCGTACTACAGCCGTGATAATACTGCTTTATGGTGTGGACGAATGGATGGTCTTGAGACATGGCCTTCCTCCTGTTCGTAAAGACCAGCGCGACGCGGTTTGGCGTACCCGCAAGTATTCCGGATGCCGGACAGAATCCGTGTCCGGCATCTCCCGAGGCTGTAACTCTTCTAACTGCTCCTTCAATTCTTCGAGCATCCGCTCCTCAAAATGTCCCGCACACATGGCCATACCAAACAACAGTAGGAGCAGGAGAGCGCCGGCGCCCACCAGACAGCCGGCGCCCATTTTTATCCCCCGTATAAAGTCTGATGGCATACGGCTTCCCGCTGTATCACAGCCGAAAACGGGCGGGAATAGCGAGGCCGGCTTGACGAGGAAAGAGCGGTGCCCGAGAAGCTCCGGACGAACCTGAGCGAGCGGAGCATACGAGGTTTCGCGTTGCCAGCGGTCTGAGCGGCATGGTAGAAAGGCGCCCAATGGCAATGCTGGCTTGCATAAGGGATGCCCGTGCACCGCGCTCACTATATTCTCACGCTTGACCAAGGCCCGACCAGCTCCCGCGCCATCCTCTTTGACCAGGCAGGCACAATACGCGGGATTGCTCAGAAAGCCTTGACCCCGCTATTTCCTCAGCCCGGCTGGGTGGAACAGGACGCCAATGAAATCTGGTCGTCGCAGGCAGCGGTCATGGCCGAAGTCCTGGCCCAGGCGGGTCTGTCGAGCACTGATGTCGGCGCCCTGGGCATCACCAATCAGCGCGAAACCACCCTCGTCTGGGACCGAGTAACGGGCCAGCCGATCTATAATGCGATCGTCTGGCAGGACCGTCGCACTGCACCGTTGTGCAACACGCTCAAGCAACAGGGCCTGGAGACCTTTTTTCGGGACAAGACCGGCCTGGTCATCGACCCTTATTTCTCGGGGACGAAAATCCGCTGGCTCCTGGATACGATTCCGGGCGTACGTGCCAAGGCCGAAGCCGGCCGGCTGGCCTTTGGGACCGTTGATACCTGGCTCGTCTGGCAACTGACCCAAGGGAAGCAGCATATCACCGACATCACCAATGCTTCACGCACCCTGTTGTTGAATATCCGCACGGGAGAGTGGGACCAGGAATTACTCGATGTCCTCCGTATCCCCCGCCAACTCCTGCCCGAGGTGCGTAGCTCCAGCGAAGTCTACGCGACCACTGCAACAGACCTGCTCGCCACGGACGTGCCTATCAGCGGGATAACCGGTGATCAGCAGGCAGCATTATTTGGCCAGATGTGCACGACACCCGGCATGGTAAAAAATACGTATGGCACGGGCTGCTTCATGCTCATGCAGACCGGCGAGCAACCCATTGCCTCTCAGCACAATCTGCTCACCACCGCGGCGTGGCGGTGTGATGGCCACACCCAGTATGCGCTGGAAGGCAGCGTCTTTATGGCAGGCGCCGTCGTGCAGTGGCTGCGCGATGGACTAGGCATTCTCAAGTCATCGGCAGAGGTCGAGACCTTGGCGGCCAGCGTTCCGGACACGGGCGGGGTCTATCTCGTGCCGGCCTTTTCCGGCCTGGGCGCGCCGCATTGGGACCCCTACGCGCGCGGCGCGCTCTTCGGTTTGACGCGCGGCTCGACCGCGGCCAATATTGCCCGGGCTGCGCTGGAAAGCATTGCCTACCAGTCCCTGGATGTCCTGACAGCTATGGAGGCGGACGCAGGCCTGCGGCTCACCCAGTTGCGCGTCGATGGCGGCGCAAGCATGAATAATCTGCTGATGCAGTTTCAAGCCGACATCCTCGGCGTCCCGCTAGTTCGTCCGAAAATTGCAGAGACAACCGCGCTGGGGGTTGCCTATTTGGCGGGCTTGGCGGTTGGCTATTGGAAAGACCCAGGCGAGATTGCGAGCCAGTGGCAGATCGACCGTGTTTTTGAGCCCGGCCTGTCGTCAGAGCGTCGGGAGGAACTCAAGGCCGGCTGGGCGAAGGCCGTGGACCGCGCCAAGGAGTGGGAAACACCGGACACCGAATAAGGAGAATACATCATGCAAACAGGCAATTTTCGCGGCTTCGCCGTCTCGATGCAGGACCCGGGCATTACCCTGATTACCTTTAATCAGCCCGAGCGTCTGAACGGGATGACGCATAACCTGAAGCGCGACTTGGTTGAAACCCTCATCCAGGCTCAGATGGACGACACCGTCCGTGTGGTCATCTTTACTGGTTCAGGACGCGCATTTTCCGCAGGCGACGATATTACGGGTCGTCCGATTGGGCAGCATGCCGGGCAGGCGCGGGTGCCCGATATTCCGGGTGGACATCACAACCCGACGGGGACGTATAACGGCCTGCGGCATCTCTCGCAGCCGCTCAATCAGGCGGTCAGAAATCTGGACAAATTGACGATTGCCGCGCTGAACGGTGTGGCGATTCAAACCGGTTTCTCGCTCGCCCTGGCGTGTGATTTCCGCATTGCATCCGAAGAGGCTCGCCTGGGCAGCGCCACGCTCCGTTTCGGACTCCTGCCCGACGAAGGCGGTCAATTTCTGCTCACGCAGTTGATGGGGGTGGGGAAAACCATGGATTTCCTCATGCGGAAACGGATCGTGTCGGCCCAGGAAGCGCTGGACCTCGGGCTGGTACACGAAGTTGTGCCGCCAGCCGAACTCATGGAGCGGACGCTCGACCTCGCCCGAGAACTCGCCAACGGCCCACAGGTCGCCATGCGGATGCTCAAACGCTCTCTCTATAATGCAGCCGAGATGACCTTTGCCCAGTCCCTGGACGAGATTGCCTCGAAAACCGCAGTCTCGGACCATCATCCCGATGCCGAAGAAGGTATGCGGGCGTTTCGGGAAAAACGCCCGCCCAGGTTTAATCAGTGGCTGGAGGAGAAATAACCAGACTGCTCTTTCTGAGCATGCTAAAAGGTGAGGGTATGAATATCCGAATTGAGATGCTGGAGCTATGAGTACAGAACACTTCGATGTCCTGGTCGTCGGTGCGGGAATCTCCGGGATTGCCGCCGGCTATCATCTACAGACCGCCTGTCCGGGCCGGACGTATGCCATTCTCGAACGCCGAGATACCATCGGAGGCACCTGGGACCTGTTCCGCTACCCCGGTATCCGCTCGGATTCGGACATGTATACGCTGGGGTATCCGTTCCGGCCCTGGACCGACCCAAAGGCAATCGCCGACGGGCCCGCCATCCTTCGCTACGTCAACGAGACCGCTCGGGAATTCGGGATCGATCGCAACATTCGTTTTGGTCACCAGGTCAAGCGGGCCGCTTGGTCCACGGCGGACGCACGTTGGACAGTCAAAGCCGAACGGACCGACACGAAGGAGCGCTGCCGCTTCACCTGCAACTTCCTCTTCATGTGCAGCGGGTATTACAACTACGATGCAGGTTATACACCGGATTTTGCCGGAACCGAACACTTTCGAGGCCGGATCGTGCATCCGCAGCAGTGGACTGATGATATCGAGTACGCAGACAAGCGCGTCATCGTCATCGGAAGCGGAGCGACCGCGGTGACGCTCGTCCCCGAACTGGCCACGCGGGCGGCCAATGTCACGATGCTGCAACGCTCACCCAGCTATATTCTCTCCCTGCCGTCAAAGGACTCTCTCGCCAATGCGTTGCGCCGTTTTCTTCCGAATGCCCTCGTCTATCATCTGATTCGGTGGAAAAATGTACTTATCGGAGCCTACTTCTTCTGGTTCTGTCGCCGTTCTCCGGAGCGCGCCAAGGCGTTTCTCTTACGCCAGGTTCGCGCGGCGCTGGGACCTGACTATGATGTTGAGCAGCATTTCACACCCCGCTACAACCCCTGGCAGCAGCGCTTATGCCTGGTCCCGGACAGTGACCTGTTCAAAGCGATCAAAGCCGGCCAGGTCTCGGTTGTGACCGACCATATCGAGACCTTCACCGAACGAGGCATCCGCCTGCGTTCGGGGAGAACACTTGAGGCCGATCTCGTCGTGACGGCCACGGGTCTCAATCTGCAACTCCTTGGCGGTCTCGAGGTGACGGTCGATGGTGAGTCCGTCGAGTTCTCAAAGACGCTGACGTATAAAGGCGTCATGTTCAGCGACGTGCCGAACCTGGCTCTAACTGTTGGTTATACGAACGCGTCGTGGACGCTGAAATGCGATCTCACCTGCGAGTATGTCTGCCGCCTGCTCAATTATATGGAGACGAACGGCTATGCGCAGTGCTGCCCGCGCCCCCACGACCCGGATATGGAGCGGGAGCCGTTTATCGATTTCACTTCGGGTTATGTCCGGAGAGCAATCGAAGCCTTCCCCAAGCAGGGTCTCAAGCTACCCTGGAAGGCGTACCAGAATTATCTTTTTGATACCTGGACGGTCACCTATGGTTCACTGACCGACGACGCGATGGAGTTCACTCGGCGACCGGTTGGACGACACCGGGATTCTGCGACAGACGATGCCACGCTACCGGAGCAAGCGGCTGGCTGACCGGCACTTTCCAAGAAACATACTTCTCTTCGAGGGAAAAGCGAGGAGTACTAAGCCATGCTCACAATCGCGCGTCCAATAATCTCGCCACGATTCAAGGCCGCATAGGCTTCATCCGCCTGTTCCAGGCTGTAACGCCGCGTAATGGGTTGAGACACATTCACCTGCCCATGGGCTGCCAAGGCCAATACCTCGGGCAGGTCGGTGCGGACACGACTGCCGTAGGAGCCCATAAGCTGAATGCCACGGCGGACCAGACGGGTAATCTCAATGCCTGCGGTTGTCGTGCCTGGGGCAATACCGATCACCACTACCCGCCCCCCATCACGTGTCATCATGAACGCATTCACCACTGTCTCCGGTCGTCCCAAGGCTTCAATGGCCACATCTACCCCCTGGCCGTTGGTGGCATTGTTCACGGCTGCAACGGGCTCTTCCTGACTGGCATTCACGGTATGGGTCGCGCCAAGGGCCTTGGCCGCTTCCAACTTATCGTCGCGCACATCAACCGCAATAATCTGGCCGGCCCCAAAAGCCTTGGCGACCTGAACAACGTTTGAGCCCACACCGCCTGCACCGACGACAGCCACGCTATCGCTCGGTTGGACTCGCGCCTGATTCTTCACCGCGCCATAGGCTGTCATCATGGCGCAACCGAGAATACACGCATCGGTCAGGGAGACATTGGCAGGAGCGGGAAAGACATCACTGGCTGGAACAACCGCATACTCAGCGAGGCCACCCATACTATACATGGCCAGGGTCGAACCATCGGAACGAGAGAGACGACTCTCCCCATCGTAGAGCGTCCCCTGCAGACGGTTCAGAGCGAAGAAAGTTTCACACAGATCGTCTCGCCCCTGCACACAGTACGAGCACACCCCACACGGCATGATAAAGCTACACACCACGTTCTCTCCGGTCCGTGTCGTCTTCACCTCAGGACCGACTTCCTCAACAACGCCAGAGACCTCGTGGCCCAGCACACACGGCACCGGGAACTTCACTTCACCCTTCATCACATGCAGGTCGGTATGACACACACCACACGCGGTGACTTTGACCAATACTTCACCAGCCTTGGGACGGGGCTGCGGAATATCCTCAATGACCAACCGGCCACCAGCTTCCGACAGGACTGCAGCTTTCATCCGGAGATTCCTCCTTATACGCCTGAGCATCCTATGCCGCGTTGGCATTTTCGCCAAGACATCACTATATATTCAAAACGAGAGGGGAGGGTTCATCATGAAGACCGACCGTTTCGGAAACCCATCTGCCGAGGCTCTGCCGTACGCCCGAGGGGCTATCCTGACCAGTACGGAAGATGATTTCCGCAAACTTCAGCAGGCGGGACGGATTATCCGACGCCGCATCAGTGAGAACGGTCCCGAGGCAATTTTCAATCTTACCGGACTCGAACATGGCCTGCCACTCAGCGGAGAAGACGTCCCGTTTGCCCACGATGAACTCGCTCCCGCGCTGTATACGGAGCGGCTCCGCCGGCTGACGCTAGAGCACCTCGGCGGGTCTCCGGATCGTCACGACGTCATGCTCTTTAACCGACTCACCGCTGCCACATTGGCGACCCATCTCGTATTGGTGAAACCGGGCGCTGTTGTCATCGGAGTGTCGGCCAGCCATAGTCATCCGTCCGTCATTCGGGCGGCGGCGCACGTCGGCGCCCGCCTCGTGGATACCAAAGGCGTCGAGGAGTTCACCGCGGTGATGGAGCGGGAAAGAGAAGTCGCCCTGGTTGTGCTCACGCGGTTAGCGGTGACCTATGAGGCACTGTCCGTTGAAGCATTGCAGCAGATCGTCCGTCTGGCTCACGAGCGGGATATTCTCGTGTATGCGGATGAGGCTGGTGGGGCGCGGGTCGGTCCCGCTATCCTGGAGCAGCCCAGGATGCTCGAACTCGGCGTAGACCTGGGCGCGACGGGGCTTGATAAGTATGGCACCAGCGGCCCGCGGGTGGGCTTGATGGCGGGTGAGAAGCAGCTTGTTGCCCGCATCCGGGCTCGCGCCTGGGAGTTCGGGCTTGAGGCCCGCCCCCTGCTGTATCCGGCAGTCATCCGCTCGCTGGAAGCATACACACCAGAACGGGTGCAGGCGCTGGTTGATAGTACGAAACAGGTCGCAGCCGCTCTGCGAGCTCTCTTGGGGAGCCGTATACACGAAACGCCCGTGATCGCCGAACTGCCAGCAGACGATATACTCGAACTGATCCTGGAGCGGGCCGGTCTGAGCACGGCCCCACAGGCGCCGATTGTTCCGTATGAGGCGGCTGCCGCGTTGGCTATGCTACTCTTACAGGATTATGGCATTCTGGCGGTTCATTTCGCCGCCCTGCCACCCGGCACGGCCGATTTCCTGTTCAAGTTTATGCCACCGGACACGGTGAAGCGATTCGGCGGGCCTGCCGCTTTCGCCCAGGCTATTGATGCCTCACTTCACAAGCTGGCGGGCCTGGCAACCCGGCCCGAACATATTCGGCAACTCCTGTTTGGTTAACACCACAGCGGGATATGCCTTTTGGACCCAAGGTACGGACACCCCTCAAAACAGCTCCAACTGATCCGCAGTCTTTTTCTTCCGGGTCTGCGTCTGACTCCGGCGACGTTCGAGGAGGTGTTCCTCAATATCGGCTAGGTAGGGAGAGGCCGACATGGCTTGTACCGTCCCGCGCCAGCGGCGTTTTTGTGCATGACACAGATAGAGTTTGGTTTTTGCCCGCGTGACGCCGACGTAAAACAGGCGGCGCTCTTCCTCAAGGTCGGCATCTTCGGCTTTGCCCCAGCTCAGCGGCAGAAGGCCATCTTCACAGCCAACAATGAAGACAACGGGGAATTCCAGACCTTTGGCGGCATGCAGGGTGAGTAAGGAAATCCGGTCGGCGCGCGGGTCCCAGGTATCGACCTGCATTTCCAGCGCAAGGCTGGAAAGAAATCGATCCAGATCATCCCCGCACTCCCGAGCGACGGGTTGTAAGAGTTCAAGGGCCGCTCTTGTCTCCTCCCGTCCGCTGGCCTCAGCTTTTTCACAAGCGGCTTCCAGCCGCGCCACCAGAGCGCCGTCGCCGGGCTGTTCGCGCAGAGTGTCGATCAGTCTCGCTACCCCAGAATGGTCGAGTAGCCGCGTATGGGCGTGTTTCTGAAACGGCATGCCCGAACGGTGGAGGGCTTCAACGACCGCCTCTGCTTGGGCTTCGGTTCGGTACAGCACGGCGATGTCAGCAAAGGAAACGGACCGGTCTTCAGCGTCTCGGGATCGACCGCTATCGATCGAAAAGAAGCTATGGCCACCCAGCAGCGTTTCGATTGAGTGCACGACGAACTCGGCCTCGGCCTTCTCCGTCCGCGCCTCATGCAGCGTGATTAAACTTGGAGTGTCGGCAAGGACCGGAGTGGATTTCTGCTCAGACCCAGACGGTGCAATGACCTGGGAAGAGAGATGGACGATATTGCTGTCAGACCGATAATTCCGCGCAAGTCGGACCACGCGCGCGCTGGAGAAGTCGGCGGTGAACTGGGCGAAGAGACGGACGTCCGCCCCACGGAAACGATAAATTGCCTGATCCGGGTCGCCAATCGCACAGATGTTTCCGTCGGGCGGAACGAGCAGCTTGATGAGTCGGACCTGCTGCTCGTCCACGTCCTGATATTCGTCAATACACACCCACTGGTATTGCGCACGATAGGCCTCACGTAGGCTAGTGTCGGTTTCAAGGACCTGGATCGCGCGGCCAATCAGGTCATCGAAATCGACCAGGTTCCGCGCGTCTAATTCCTGCTGGTAGCGGCTATAGACGCTAGCCTGCTCGGCCTCAGCCGGCGCCTGCCCGGTTCGTTTTGCCACCGAAATAGCTGACAGCAGGCTGCGTGTCCGACGGGCCGAGACGCCGAGCGTTTCGCGTAACAGATGTTGACGCTCCGCGTCTGATGCGACCCGAAAGCCGCGCTGGAGACCCGCCGCGTTCCAATGCTCCTGGAGAACGGACATGCCCAAAGCGTGAAATGTAAAAAGCGGGATCGTATCGGCAGTAGCGGGTAGGAGGCGGTGTAGGCGTTCTCGCATCTCGTCCGCGGCCCGACGGGTAAACGTAATGGCCAGACAGTGTTCGGGACGGACATGGTGATTACGTATGAGATGAGCAATACGATGCGTGAGGGTGCGTGTTTTTCCGGAGCCCGGTCCGGCAACAATCAGCAGCGGGCCTGCTATAATCTCGGCGGCCCGCCGCTGGTCACTGTCAAGTCCGGCTAGGATATCTGCGGACGGCACTGCTGCCGTGTCGTCTGAAGTCGCGGGAGACGCGCCGGGAGTGTGGGTTTGGGCAGCGTCCGCTTTTCGCCGCGTCGCCTTGCCCTGTTTTTGGCTGTCCGCCGTATGCCCGTCAGTCGGTGAATTTCCCCGCTGGGCCTGGGGCGGAGGCTCCTGTGTGAACAGCGATGCACCGCTCGTCTTCTGGCGCAGTTCTTCCTCCCGGAACAGCCTGATTGTTCCGTACACGCCGTCATAGCCGGCGTCGCGGATCACTTCTTGTTTGCGCAGTCGGGAGATGGCTTCCGCAATAAGCGTGTCTCCACTTTTCCGAATCTCTTCCAGCGGAATATCGTTAATCAGTTGCAGTTCGGGCCCCAGTTGGTTGAGTAGGCCCTCGTAGTGTTGCCCCACCTTTTTACTCTTCGGACCTACATGCAGAATCTCGGATAACATCTCGGGGAGAGGGACAAGGCTCTGGACCGCGCCGGCAGTCTCGGGCTGAGTGTCGTCTTCACGATCGGCTAAATCGTCCACCCGGTGCATCACACCCACCGTCAGCGGCTTGCCACACGCAGGGCAACGGCCCTCAAGTTGTTTGGTCTGGTGCGGGAGGAGGCGGATCTGACAATTCCGATGACCGTCCAGGTGGTATTTGCCCTCTTCAGGAAAAAACTCGATCGTGCCCTGATACCCCTGTCCGGTCTCCAGGGCGCGACGGATCGAGAAATAGTCAAGCTCCGTATCAAACACACAGGCTTCGCGCCCGAGCTTCTCCGGCGAGTGCGCGTCGGAGTTTGACACCAACCGGAAGCGATCCAGAGACGACACCCGCCAGTTCATCTCCGGGTCCGACGACAAGCCTGTCTCTACCGCAAAGATATGGGGAGCCAGGTCAGCGTAACACTCGTCTATGGCATCAAAACCGGACTTTGAGCCTAGCGCGGCAAACCACGGCGTCCAGATATGGGCCGGGACGAGATACGAGCCAGGGTCCGACTCCAGCGTGATTTCCAAGAGGTGGCGTGAATCCAGCCCCAGGATGGGTCTGCCGTCCGACTTCACATTTCCGATCCTGGACAACCGTTCGGTCATCCTCTCCACTGCCGAAAAGTTCGGGGCGTATAATAAATGGTGAATCTTTCGGGTCTTGTCGCCCTTCTTGTAGATCGTCGAGATTTCAACCGAGAGCATGAAACGTGTCGTACCCTGGCACGCCGACGGCAGCATCTGGGTGACTTCCTGTTCCAACTCGGGTCGGAGTCGGAACAGGCCCGGCTCGGCCGGCACTAACTGATCCTTGAGTTCGGCCTGCCAGACCGGATGGGTGAAGTCTCCAGTGCCGACGACCGTGATACCTTTTTTCCTGGCCCAATAGGCGAGGTGTTTCAAATCGCAGTTTTTGCTGGTGGCACGAGAATATTTGGAATGGATGTGCAGATCAGCGTAAAAAGCCATGGGCCGCCCTCCCCTCCTACCCGGTCTGGGGATTATCGACCGAGAAGAGGAGGGAGGTCAACGGCGGGCATGCCAGACCGCCACGGAGAGCGACTATGCCGCGCCTTGAGGACCTCACCGGCCCAGTGCTCTATGGTGTTCGGCCAGTACGCGAGCCACACACGCAGTCAGCCGTTTGCCCATCGAAAGTTCCAGAAACTCATTCGGTCCGTGCGCGTTCGAGTGTGGCCCGAGCACACCGGTAATCATGAACTGGGCGGTGGGGAATTTTTCACCCAGCATGGCCATAAAGGGGATCGTCCCACCCTCGCCTATGGCACACATGTCTTTACCGAAAAATTCCTGCGAGGCACTCTGCAGGGCAGTCTCCAGCCACGGAGCGAGCGGAGGGGCGTTCCAGCCGTCCGCCGCCCATTCGGGCTCAAAGGATACCTGTGCACCATAGGGCGGGTCATTCTCCAGGAGCTGCTGTAAAGCAGCTGAGGCCGCATTTGCATTCAGGGTCGGTGGAATCCGCAGCGACACCTTGGCCGCGGTAACGGGCCGCAGGACATTACCGGATTGCTCAAGCGCCGGCAGACCGGACGCGCCGGTAATTTCGAGTTGAGGCCGCCAGGTCCGGTTGAGCAAGAGCTGACGGATATCGTCCGTAACTGCCTGAGCTCCGGGATGAAAAGGAAACTCCTCCGATACGGTCTGCCCCAATACGGTCGCGGTTGTCCGGGCCTGTTGTAGCCGCTCACTCGGTATTTCAACCTGAAATTCGGACGGCAGGATTTCTCCGGTTTGCTCGTTTTCGAGGCGGCTCAGGAGTTGGCGTAGAATACGAAAGCTCGAAGGAACGATACCACTAGCCGCGCCTGAGTGGACTCCTTCGGTGAGAGCAGAGACGGACAGATTTCCTGACACCAGGCCGCGCAAAGAAGTCGTAATCCAGAGTTGATCGTAGTTGCCGCAGCCCGAGTCAAGGCAGACGACGAAGCTGGGCGTACCGATACGGTCGGCCAGGGCATCCATATAATAAGGTAAATCTCCGCTGCCACTCTCCTCGCAGGCTTCGATAATGACCACACATCGGGCCACCGGAACGCCCTGACGCTTGAGCGCCACAATAGCGGTCAGGGAAGCACAGGCCGCATAGCCATCGTCGGCACCTCCACGCCCGTACAGTTTGCCGTCTCTCAGCACCGGCTGCCACGGGCCGAGCCCGTCATGCCAGCCGTCCATGGGCGGCTGCTTATCCAGGTGTCCGTACAGCAACACGGTTTCAGACGAATCGCCCGGAATCTCGATAAAGAGTAAGGGCGTGCGGCCAGCAAGCCGGACCACCTCAAAGCTCAGACCGGGAATCACTTGACTGCGAATCCAGCCGGCTATGAGTTCGACAGCCTGGTCCAGATAGCCATTCGTCTGCCAGTCCGGATCGTAGGCCGGGGATTGATTGGGAATGGCCAGGTATTCCGTCAGGGTGGGGATAATACTGTTATCCCAAGCGGATTCGACAAATTGCCAGGTTTTTTGGGTATCCATACGGGGATTGTAACCGGCCGTCGGGTCCGTTGCCAATCCGGTCTAGCCGTCCGGCCCCTAACTCGGTAAGCTGACAGTCTGAAGGAGGTTGACGCTATGGCAGAACTCGTTGTGTATCACAATCCTGGTTGAGGCAAGTCACGCGGAGCGCTCGATATTTTGCAGGAGCGCGGCGTCGAGTTCGACGTGATTGAGTATCTCAAGAGCCCCCTCGGCCGAGGAGACTTTGAGCATTTTCTGGACCTGTTACCGGATGAACCCGCGGAACTGGTCCGTAAGGACAAAAAATTCAAGGAACTCGGTCTGAACGCGGACGATTATGTGACGCGCGAGGCCGTGGTCGAGGTCTTACTCCAGCATCCTGAGCTGATGCAGCGACCGGTTATTATCAGGGATCAAAAGGCGGTCATCGCCAGGCCATCCGAAAAGGTGCTGGAGCTGCTGGACTAGCTTTTCGTGCTTTTCCCCACCTGGGAGAGAATTATGCACTTTAAGAGACTCAGGGCTTTCTGCGCGCCAGGACGACGGCCCAGAAAGCGCCGCCACGCCCTCTGATTGTCTGTTTTGCCCCCAAATCAAGCGGAGCCGCCTGCCGAGTGGGGAAGATTAGGCTCCAGGTGTCAAGTTCAGCGTAATCCCCTCCTTGGAGGGGATTATATACAATGGTGCCCAAGCCACCGAAATTATCGCTTCTAGAATTAAATGGTCGAATTTTTGACTTCTTGTAATAATTCCCTGTAGGACCTCAAGTAATCGCCAAACGTGTGATCTTGCCCGCGAGCCTGGGTCAACCACCGTCTCATGTCCCATCCACATTCAAGCATTTCGGAGACGCCAAAAACGAACTCCAACGTGTTTATCAAAAAAATCAATATACGGCCTCTTCTGAAATCGAGCTTAGCAGCATTACCATGGACATAGTGGTTTCGTCCGTCTACCGCATGCTCAATAATCTCATCGAGAGAAGGGAGCATGTTTTCCCCTAACGTATCTACTATAGGTTCGGCCTTTCTCTTGATCACATTCTTTATGTCTCTCATCTCCTTCCCGTTAGCATAAAGCTTGTCGCCTTGAGGGAGGAGGTCGAACATATTGACCCCGCTGATCAGGCGATCTTCGTTGTATTTCGTTGCCCCAAAATGAGCCAAAAATCTCAGGTTTGCATCATGCCTCTCCTTCTCTTGATTTCTCATGAGCCACTTCTTGGTCACTTCAGTAAACTCCATTTCATTTTTGAAATCCAAGAGGGCAGATTGGAGACTCCGCTTTGGTATTTTGTTCGTTGAGTGGTGACTATAGACTTGGATCTTGTGTCCGTAGTCTGGCAGTTCGTCCGTTGGCGACAATCTAACGTAAAAATCGGTTAAAGCGGGAACGTAGCCAATCAGGAGTCCAACAAAGCATCTAAATATGAACACCCTTCGGCGAGCCTCTCCAAGGTCGAGGGGGCTGGAGAATTTGAGGAGCATGTACGGACCATCCTGCCTGAGTGGTATTCCATCAGGACCTAGATGACCTGTTACTCCTCTAGCGTTGATTTCTATGTCTCCAAGAGCCGTATCCAAAATGTTCAGATCACGTTGATCTCCATTGAAATATGCGACCACCGCATCTTCTCTGAGTTTGCGTTTGGTACTCCTTTCAACTTGCTCCCTAAGGTCTGAGTCGGGGCCAAAAATCACACTGAACGCTTCAGTGTTTCGGAAAGCCGTTTTGATCTCATCAAACGCGAACCCTGCACTCCTAATTATCTTCTCGTGTAATTCTAGGCGTTCAGCGCCCATAGTTACCGTCGAAAAGATCACATCTTTGGTATGGAGAGAACGACCAAATCCATCTGTCCAGCGCACGACCAAGCCGTGGAATACGGATACGGCCTTACTACCACTACCATCCGATACAATGCCGTGAATCGTCTTGTTGGGCGAAACATCAAAGGGACTTGTGTCCCACAGCCTAAGCTTGCTTTTTTTGCTGCTCTTCCGCCTTAGAATCAATTCGCCCGCCACACTCCGTTCATCGCCAACTGAAAAAACGCCTCTGTATACGGCCATAACCCTTCATTCTCCTTAACCCTCTTATAGAAAGGAGACCGTCCCCCTCCCTAGCATGGCCACTATTATATATAATTCCTTCCTTGGAGGGGTGCCGCGTAGCGGCGGGGTGGGTTCCCCTGAGGACCGCCTCGGAGGAAGCAATAGATGAGGAAACGATGAGCCGTAAGTGGCAATATAAAGTCCCCGTCTATTGCATCCTGGAAAATTACTCCTAACGCGCTCATGATACTTTCCTTTGCCGACAAGGAAACCGAAAACCTGTTTCATTCAGAAAAAAGCCGCCGCTTTGCAGCGATCTCGCGGGTTGCCTTAAGAAAACTCATTCAAATGAATCAGGCCCGCACTCTCAGCGACTTAGCCGTTCCGCCCGGCAATCGATTGGAAGGGCTTCGGGGAACGCTCTCGGGCTTTCATTCCATTCGTATCAATGATCAGTGGCGCATTATCTTCCGCTGGACGGATTCCGGGCCGGAACAGGTAGGTATCATCGATTACCATTGACAAAACCCCTATAACGTTACACGGTATAGAAATGCAAAACCCTATCACACCCGGCGAGATTCTTCTGGAGGAATATCTCAAGCCCATGGGCATTTCGCAGAATGCCATGGCCCGTGCAATCGGGGTTGCCCCGCGGGCCATCAACGAGATCGTTCACGGCAAGCGCTCCATTACGCCGGCGATGTCCATACGCTTTGGTGCGTTCTTCGGTCAGTCCGACGAGTTCTGGCACGGCCTTCAGGTCGAATGTGACTTTCGCGCCCTAGCCAGGAAAAGAAAAAGGCTGATTGCCCGCATCCAGCCGGCGTCAGCCGTGAGTCATGTATCCTGACTCTCCCAACCGCTACGACCTGCGGTTACTTGGAGAACATCCGACTATCGGTCTCGTTCTGAAAGTATCGGATTGCGCTACGCGAATCCGACCTACAGGTCATCCGCACACTCGGGGACACCCACCAGGGTATGGGCATTGGCAGAGGTCACCCGGACCGGCATTAAGTCGCCGGGCCGGGCTCCGTTGCCGGGAAAGACCACCGTTTTGAACTGCGGGTCTTTGCCCGCCAGCCAATCTTTTTGCTTCTTGGCCGGCCCTTCAACCAGGACCTCGACGGTCTGGCCCAGCCGTTGCCGGTTGATCTCCCCCCCGATGCCTTCCTGCAGGCGGATAATCTCCTGTAAACGCTGCCCCTTTTCCTGTTCCGAGAGGGTTTCGGCCCACTTATAGGCCCGTGTCCCCTCGCGGGCCGAATACTTGAACATAAAGGCAAAATCGTAGCGGACCTCCGCCATAAAGTCGTAGGTCTCACGAAAATCGTCTTCCTCTTCGCCCGGAAAGCCGACAATAATATCCGTCGACAAAGCCAGGTGGGGGATGGATGCGCGCAGCCGGTCCACAAGAGCGGCATATTCCTCGATCGAGTAGCCCCGTTCCATACGCTCCAAGACACGATTCGAGGCCGCCTGGAGCGGAAGGTGGAGATACGGGACAACCTTGTCACACGTCGCCATGGCGTCAATTGTACTGGCATCCATATCGGACGGATGCGGCGAGGTAAAACGAATCCGCTCAATCCCATCGATGCGCGCGGTCTGGCGCAGGAGTCCGCCAAAATCGACCTCGCCATCCCGATAGGCGTTGACGGTCTGGCCCAGATAGACGACTTCTTTATACCCTTGGTCGGCAAGTGCGTGGACTTGGTCTAGCAGCGCCGACGCGGGCACACTGCGCTCCCGCCCGCGGACGTAGGGCACGATGCAGAAGGTACAGAACTTGTCGCAGCCCCGCATGATCGTCACCCATGCTCGTACCCCTTCCCCACGCGCAGGCGCAATATCGGCATAGGTTTCATCCCGGTCGAGGCGGACGGACACCAGCGGTTCATCGGCACTTTCCTGCGCCAGCAAGGCCGGCAGGTTACGATAGGCGTCCGGTCCCAGCACCAGATCAAGAAAGGGGGCTTTATCAAGCAGGGCCTCCCGATGGTGCTGGGCCATGCAGCCGGTGAGCCCCAGGACGACACCCGGCTTCCGGGCTTTATGTTTCACCAGATCACCCAGTCGCCCGATGATACGCTCCTCCGCATGCTCCCTAATCGCGCAGGTATTCAGCAGGATGACATCGGCGCCCTCCGGCCTAGGCGTGGCTTCGTATCCCTGCGGTTTCAACAAGCCCAGAATGAGTTCGGTGTCAGCGATATTCATCTGACAGCCATAGGTCTCAATATAGACGCTACGTGTTTCCATACGTGATGTCCGAGTCGAGCCCCCTCACCCTAACCCTCTCCCTCCAGGGGAGAGGGAATAAATGTAAATGTAGGGGCAATTCCCCTGTGGTTACCCGTCCGGGAATTTTTGTAGCCGTTCCCCAGCCGCAACGCAACGGCTATAAAGACAATCCATTTGCCAGTAAAGGAGCGGACGAGCATATGATAGAGCGCATTATCTCACTCCTGCCCAGCAGTACGGAAATCGTCTGCGCGCTGGGTCTGCGCAAGCATCTCGTCGGCGTCTCTCACGAGTGTGACTATCCCTCGGACGTGATCGGGCTTCCCATCTTGACCGAACCCAAACTTGATCCCCGCGGAACCAGCGGTGACATCGATACCCGAGTCCGTGAGATTGTGCAGGAGGGGTTGAGCGTCTATCGTCTGCAAACCGAGGCATTACACAGGCTGAAGCCGGACCTCATCGTGACCCAGGATCAGTGTGAGGTGTGTGCCGTTTCCCTGCCCGAGGTTGAAGACGCCGTGCAGTGTTTTCTGACTCCTGACGTGACCGTCGTATCGCTCAGGCCGGAGAAACTCGACGATATCTGGACGGATATCCGTCGGGTCGCCCAGGCCACCGATCAGGAAAAAGCCGCGCACGCACTGATCCAGGACGCAAAAGAACGTCTCTGGAACATCGCCCAAAAGACACGACATTTGCCCCGTCCGCGCGTGGCCTGCCTGGAATGGCTCGACCCCCTCATGGCGGCGGGAAACTGGATTCCCGAACTGGTGAATATTGCGAGCGGGGAATATGGCCTGGTTGAGGCCGGCGCGCATACACCAACGCTGACCTGGGAGGCACTCGTCTCCTATCAACCCGAGGTCATCGTTATCACTCCGTGTGGCTTCAAAATCCCACAGTCGCAGGCGGACCTACCCCAACTGACGGCGCATCCGGACTGGCAAGCACTCCCAGCAGTGCAAAAGAACCGGGTATATGTGGCAGACGGCAATGCCTATTATAACCGGCCTGGACCACGCATTGTGGAGAGTGCAGAAATTCTCGCCGAGATGCTGCATCCGGAAGCATGCGCGGGTATGGCGGTGCCGGGCTCCTACATTCGGGTCTGAGCGGGACGCGGATACCCCTCACCCTGGCCTCCTTCGACTCGGCTCAGGACAGGCCCTCCCCTGAATAAATGTAGGGGCAACCCCCTGTGGTTGCCCAACTCCTCAGAGGGAAGGATATGGCGTATCCCTGCGTCGTGCTCCTCTCACTCGCTGGGGTCAAGAATCTCAATCTTCCCATCTCGAAAATCCCGGCCACGCTCTTTTACCATGTGGGGGTAGCTGTGGTAGAACTGCCCGCCGAGACGCAGGAAGGATTCCACTTCGGTCTCTTCAAGGTCGAGGTCTTCGATGGCGCGGACCGCGTCCGCCTGGCTGGTCGCGTTGACTAAAACGTCAAAAATCAGCCGGCTTTCCGCCGTCTGGAAATCCTCACGGCTCGGTAGCTCGGCACGGTTCTGCATACTCTCCGGATGGTTATCCAAAAGATAGCGGAGCGCCTTGAGTTCATGCCGCTGTTGATCCAGCTTTCTTATTTTTTCAGGCATGGATAGTCCCCTCTGCGGGGGGCGGGTTTCAAACCTGCCCCCCGCTAGTATATACACAGGAGCTATGGCTGTGACAGAGCATAAAGGCAAAGCCCACCGGACGGTCCGGTGCGCGGTGATTACCCTGAGCGACACCCGGACCGAAGAGACGGATACGAGCGGCAAGCGTATCAAAGAACTCCTGGCCGAGCAGGGTCAGCCCGTTGTTGCGTATCGTATTCTGAAGGACGAACCGGAGCAGATCACGGCGGTCGTGCGGACCCTCCTGGCCCAGCCCGAGGTTGACGCGATTATCACCAACGGCGGGACCGGTATCGCGCCGCGCGACACGACGTTTGAGGCGATACAGTGCCTGCTCGAAAAAGAAATTACCGGCTTTGGCGAGATGTTCCGTATGCTGAGTTACGAAGACATTGGCGCTTCGGCCATGCTAACCCGCGCCACCGCGGGGGTCGCGAGCGGTAAAGTCGTTATTTCTCTGCCCGGTTCAACCGGCGCGGTCGAACTAGGTATGACCAAACTGGTCTTGCCGGAACTCGGCCATATGATGTTCCTGCTACGGGGGGAACGCCATGCACATTAAGTTACGCTTTTTTGCCTCGCTCCGAGAGCGACTCGGCCGCAGCGAAGGCAGTTGTGAGGTGCCTGAAGGCGCAACGGTCAGGACGGTCTGGGAGACGCTCAAACAAGAGCATCCGACCTTGGTCGAGGTTGAGCGTTCGCTCGCCTTTGCAGTCGCCCAGGAATATGTTGATGGCGATCATCCCCTGCACGATAACGATGAGCTGGCCTTTATCCCACCAGTGAGCGGCGGCGTTATGAGCAACAGTCGTCTGTCTTGTCGGATCACCCAGGAGCCGATTCGCCTGGACGAGTTGACCGCCTTTGTAGCCGACCCCGGCGCGGGCGCAATGGCAACATTTGTCGGCACGACCCGAGATACCAATGAGGGCCGGCGGGTCATTCGGCTGGAATACGAGTGTTATCCCGGTATGGCAGAAAAAGAGATGGAGAAGATAGGGCAGGAGGTCCTGGAGCGCTGGCCGGTGAAAAAGGCCGCCATGCTACATCGGCTCGGTCGGGTCGATATTGGAGAGGCCAGTGTGGCCATAGCCGTATCGTCCAGTCACCGCCACGCCGCGTTTGAGGCGTGTCATTACGCGATCAATCAGCTCAAGGAAACGGTCCCGATCTGGAAGAAAGAGCTGTACGAAGGGGGCGAGGTGTGGATAGGCTCGCAGACGGGGAAAAACGGTACCCTCCATCCGAGCGGAAGCACCGATCAGTGATGCATCTCAGCAGGATATGACAATGGACATTCGGACGGTGGGGATTGTCGGCACAGGACAAATGGGGAGTGGTATCGGCCAGGTTGCCGCGCAGGCGGGCATGGCGGTGTTACTCTACGACGTCAACCAGGAGATCGTAGACCGCGCGCTGGGGAACATCCAGAAGGGGCTCGTGCGCCTGACGGACCGGGGCAAACTGTCGCCTGATGAGCAAGGCGCCATTCTCGGTCGTCTGGATGGCACGGCCGTCCTCGAAGACCTGAGTGGTGCCGACGTCATTATCGAGGCCGCCCCGGAAGACTCTGCCATCAAGGAGGATATCTTTCGGAAGCTCGACCATATCGCTCGGCCAGAGGTCATCTTGGCCAGCAATACCTCGTCCATCTCACTGACCCAACTCGGGGCAGTCACCAACCGGCCGGAAAAAGTCATTGGCATGCACTTCATGAACCCACCGGTCGTCATGCAATTGGTTGAGATTGTGCGCGGCCTGGCCACCGCTGACGAGACCTATACGACGATTGATGGGTTGGCCAAGAAAATGGGCAAAACCACGATTCAGGCCAAGGACTATGCCGGCTTTGTGGTCAACCGTATCCTGCTGCCCATGATCAACGAAGCGATCTATGCCTTATACGAAGGGGTGGGCGGTGTGGAGGATATTGACCAGGGGATGAAGCTCGGTACCAACCAGCCCATGGGCCCCCTCGCCCTGGCCGACCTTATCGGACTGGACACCTGTTTGGCGGTCCTGGAACGTTTGCACCACGGCCTGGGCGACGACAAATACCGCCCCTGCCCGCTGCTGCGCAACTATGTCGCCGCGCATTACTTAGGGAAAAAAACGGGCAAGGGTTTCTACGAATACAGATAGGGGTTCGAGATTCTTACAAGGCGGCTGCCGCCTCTTTGCACGCGTCAATATACCCCGTCTCCGCCTGGGCGCAGGACTGGGCTCGTTGTTGGTTGTCCGGATATAAGGATAAGAGGACCTCGCCGGTCGCGGCATAACACGCTTCTTTTGAAGCGTCGTCAAGCCGACGACAAAACGTCAGTCCGCGCTGAGGGTCGGCATGGGTCAAAATAAAGTCTTTCACCGCACCAACAAGACACGCCGTAGCCTGTTCCGGACTGCCCTGCCGACACAGGCTCATGGTCTTCTCGGCATTACGTAAGGTGAAACCGCTCACATCGCGACCCAGGCTTTCATAGCAGACAGAGACAAATGCTGTCGGCGCACCGGCACATACCTGAAAAGCCCGCGCAAAATCGTGCTGTGAAAAAGCCAGGATGGCCGAGGATTGCATCCGGTAACAGGCCCGTTGGTAGTGCTCATCCACCGTGGTACAGGGATACAGTGGATCTTCCGGTCGGAGCAAACTTCTTGGGCGGTCGGCGTGGCCCTCATGTCCCTCCTGATGTGTGTGATGGGGCTGGAGAAAGGCCACGACATTCTCCATAAAGACGCCGCTGTAGCACGACTCGCGCTCCCAGGGCGAGGCTAAGGCATCGCACCCTTCGAGCGCGGTAGGAAGTTGGTAATCAAAGTATAAGGTGAGGCCGTGCCCCAGGCCATGCAGACACTGATACTGCAAGAATGTGGACTGCCACGCATCAATCTCCCTGGTACATACCGCTGCTATGGTGTCAGCCCGCACCTCGGGCAGACTGCGCAGATAGCCTTCCAGCACACCGTGGTAACAGCCAGACCAAAACGTCTCCCGGCAGTGAGCAAATGCCTCTGCCACGTTCTGATAATACGCGAATGATGCTCGACCGAGATGATGGGTGTAGGGATGGGCGTCACGCAACACGTCGGGGTCCTGCCTTGTCAGCGTGTCCAGAGTGGCCAGCGCGTGTTCGGTGCCCTGGGTCCGCAGTATTTTTTCCAGCCCGGTGTGGTAACACTGCCGCTTTTGAGGCTGGTGTTGATGCCTACCGCACTGCCCCCGGAGTTGCTCTGCGTCAGTTTCCTGAGCAAAGCTCGGCGTCGCGTACAGCGCCAGACTGATCATACAGACGAACCAGGCGCGTATTATATACAGAGACGATTGGCACATTTTCCTCTCCCGCTCCTTTTCCTCACAAGGGGCAACCACAGGGGGTTGCCCCTACGATGAGGTCCGATACCGAACACTCTCAAGCAGAGCCGACAGCTTGCGGACCACACTCCAGTGCGCGGGTTGTTGATTCCAGGCCGCGCACACACCCTCAACGCCTCCCAAGGCAGCTAAGCCGCGTTGCCCGACCTCGTGGAGTATCTCTCCAATCCCCCACTCCAGGTTTTGAGTAGTGCGTCTCTTTTCAAGACTAGCGGTCGCTTGCAGATGTTGCCAGTGCGCACGGAGGGCCTGGTTGAGAGTGTCCATATTCAGATTGGTTACCGCGCTGACGGCCAGCACCGGGCTGTCCCAGGTTTCGGACTCAGGAGGAGTCGGCCGTCGTGCCAGGGCGAGCGCCGCCTGGGTATCAGACAGCGCCTTTTGCGCCAGCGTCTGATTATCCGCCTTGTTCACGGCCAGAATGTCCGGGATCTCCATCACCCCAGCTTTGATAAACTGAAGTAGGTCACCGGAAAACGGCTGAACGACCAGGACGGTCGTATCGGCAAGGGCAGCAATATCGGTCTCGCTTTGGCCCACCCCAACCGTTTCAACCAGGATGACATCGCAGCAATGCCGCAGTAGAAACACCGCCGAAAACGCCTCTCGGCTCAGGCCGCCCAGACGATTCCGGGCCGCGTAACTGCGGGCATAGACCTGAGCGGGCAATTGCATCCGGCCACGGTCGCCCAACAGCGCTCCGCCCGACACTCTACTCGACGGATTGACCGCAATAATGGCG